>ERZ780162.377-NODE-377-length-36100-cov-6.603163_pt1 | contig 36100 bp, 35 predicted proteins | sample MGYA00511474_ERZ780162 | MGnify/ENA primary metagenome ERZ780162 (study PRJEB29588, sample SAMEA2143633) | human gut metagenome | biome: human gut; feature: human-associated habitat; material: faeces | place: Denmark | collected 2008/2010 ...
TCGACGAGCCGACCAACCACTTGGATGCCGATTCCATCGAATGGCTGCGCGGCTATCTGAAAAAATACGAGGGCGGTTTCCTGGTCATCTCCCACTCCACCGAACTGCTTGACGAAGTGGTGAACAAGGTCTGGCATTTGGATGCGCAGCTCGGTCAGATCGACATGTATTCTCTCGGTTGGAAGGCATACCTGCACCAGCGCGTGGTCGACGAGGAACGTCGCCGCCGCGAACGCGAGGTCGCCGAGAAGAAGGCCGAACGTCTGATGCAGCAGGGCATCCGTCTGCACGCGAAGGCCACCAAGGCCGTGGCCGCGCAGAACATGATGCGTCGCGCGGAGAAACTGCTGGAGAACACGTCCGAGGCGCAGAAGAAGGAGAAGGTTGCTGACATCCGCTTCCCGGAACCGGCGCCCTGCGGCCGCACGCCGATCATGGCAAAGGACATCTCCAAGGCCTACGGTTCGAACATCGTGTTCGCCGGCGTGAACCTGGCCATCGACAAGGGCTCCCGCGTGGTCATCCTCGGATACAACGGCGCTGGCAAGACCACCACCCTGCGTCTGCTCGCCCACCTGGAGGATCCCGACACCGGTTCCGTGGAGTACGGGCACGGCTGCAAGATCGGCTATTTCGCACAGGAACACGACACATTGGACCTTGACGCCACCGTGTTGCAGAATCTGATTCACGTGGCACCGGAACTTGACGACACACAGGCACGTTCCATCCTTGGGTCGTTCCTGTTCTCCGGCGACGACGCGTTGAAGCCGGCACGAGTGCTTTCCGGCGGCGAGAAGACCCGTCTGGCGTTGGCCACGCTGGTGACGAGCCGCGCGAACGTGCTACTGCTCGACGAGCCGACCAACAACCTTGATCCCGCCTCCCGTGACGAGATTCTGAAGGCCATCGCCAAATACGAGGGCGCGATTGTGCTGGTCACCCACGACGAGGGCGCGGTCGAGGCGTTGAATCCGGAACGCGTGCTGCTCATGCCCGACGGCGACGAGGACCTGTGGAACGACTCCTACCTGGATCTGGTGGCCGAGGAATAATCCCACTTCCACCATTTCCGACACGCATATGGGAAAGCCCGGACGAATCAGATCGTCCGGACTTTCCCATATTGAACGGTTCCTGTTACGCGGGAACCGGTTACGCGTGCACGTGTTTGGCGCTGTAGATGTCCGGCTCGACGTAGATCTCGAAATTGTACCAGGGCAACGCGGTGCGCACGGCCTTCTCGATCTTGTCGACGGTTTCCACGTCATAGTCGCGGTCGAGCTTGCTGGTCTGCACTTTGACGCACAGGAGGATGTCGTCCTCCGACATGTGCACGGTCTGCATGTTCAGCAATCGTTCGACGCCCGGCGTGGTGGTAACCGCCTCGACGATCTTCCCGCGCGTATCGGAATCCACGGCCTCGCCGATGAGCAGCGAACCGGATTTGAACGCGAGAAACAGCGAACCGACGATCAGCACCAGACCGACCATGAGACCACCCAACGCATCAAAAATCTCATCGTCGAGCAGAATCGCAAGACCAATGCCGAGACCTGCGAACGCCAAACCGATCAAAGCGAGCGTATCCTCCATGATCACCGAAGCCAGTTCGGCGGACTTGGTGCGTCTCCAGAAACGGAACACGCCCATATGCTTCGTGTTCGTGCGTTCCATACGCTCGTTGGCTTCCTTGATGCTCTGGTGCAGGCCGAATCCTTCCAGGCATGCGCTGATGACGACCACGATGAACGCGACAAGCAGTTCCATCCTGTTCACGTCACGCAATGCCGGATCGGCGCTGATCGCGACAAGCTTCTTCACCGCTTCGGACGTCGAGAAGAAACCGCCGACGAAGAACAGCAGCGTGGCCACGACGAACGAAGCAAGATATTTGGCGCGATACAGGCCGAACGGATGGTCGCCGTCCGTCTTGCGCTTGGAGAAACGTCCACCCACCATCAATACGATTTCGTTGGAGCAATCCGCGATGGAATGTACCGACTCGGAAAGCATGGCGGACGATCCGGTGAAGAACGCCGCGAGCAGCTTCGCGATGGCGACACCGATGTTCGCACCCAATGCCGCCTTGACGGCCGCGCCCTGATGTTCGGCTTCCCGCACCTCCCCCATGTTGTTCGTGGTCGTACTGTCGCCTGCGGGATCGCGCGATTCGCTCATTGCCTTCCATTCTCGAATGTGTAACGGATAACATCATCCATTCAAGCACGAATACTGGCCGAGAAGCCGTGTGCGCCCATGTTTCGGGACGTGCGTGTAACCTTCACTAGGTATTTGTCGCTTTCCCAAAAAAAGGAGTATTCAATGGCATACTCGCATAACGCGCCGTTCCGCGCCGACGTGGTCGGCTCCTATCTCCGCCCGGCCGAGCTCAAGGCCGCGCGTGAGGATTTCGCCGCCGGCAAAATCGATGCCGCAGCGCTCAAGGCGGTCGAGGACAAGGCCATCACCGAACTCGTCGCCAAGCAGAAGGCCGCCGGCCTGCATGTGATCACCGACGGCGAATTCCGCCGCGGCTGGTGGCATTTCGACTTCATGTGGGGCTTCAACGGCGTGGACCATGCCGCCGCAGCCCACCGCGTCGCCTTCCACGACGAGGTGACCCCGGCCGACACCGCCACCGTGACCGGAAGGATCTCCGGCGAGAACCATCCGTTCGTCGAACATTTCAAGTTCGTCAAGCAGTTCGAGGACGAGAACACCGTGGCCCGCCAGACCATGCCCTCCCCCGCGCAGACCCGCTTCGTGCTCACCGGCAACGCGGCCGCCTACCCGTATGACGAGTTCTACAAGAACGACGACGAGCTGACCGCCGACATCGTCGCCGCCTACCGCCAGGTCATCGCCGACCTGTATGCCGCCGGCTGCCGCAACGTGCAGTTCGACGACTGCACCTGGACCCGCCTGTGCGATGCGAGCGTACGCGAACGTCTCGGCTGGAGCGACGAGGACGCGCTACGCCTGCAGCAGGAGAACCTCGACGTCATCAACGCCGTGATCGCCGACCAGCCGGACGACCTGGTCATCAACACCCACGTGTGCCGCGGCAACTTCCACTCCACCTGGCTTTCCTCCGGAGGCTACGCGCCGGTCGCGGCCAAACTGTTCGGCGAGGAGAACGTGGACGCCTACTACCTCGAGTTCGACGACGACCGTTCCGGCGATTTCGCGCCGCTCGCCGAAGTCTCCGGCGACAAGAAGGTCGTGCTCGGCCTGATCACCTCCAAGAAGCCCGACCTTGAGGATCCGGACACCATCAAGGCCCGCATCCAGGAAGCCGCCCAGTACATTCCGCTCGACCGCCTGTGCCTGTCCACCCAGTGCGGCTTCGCCTCCACTCAGGAAGGCAACAAGCTCACCGAAGACCAGCAGTGGGCCAAGATCGCACTCGTCCAATCCATCGCCAAGGACGTGTGGGGCGAGTAAACACAGCACGCCATCCACAATCAGCTATAAGGAAGGGCTATCCGTCTTGTTCGGCGGATAGCCCTTTGTTTGTTTGCCGGCGTTTTTAACGGGCAGGTCAGCCCTTCACAGCCTCATCGATGCAACGAATCGCGTTCAACGTACGCGGATAGCCGATATACGGCATGCACTGCGAGACCACCGCGATTAGAAACGCCTTCTCATTGCCAACGACCATATTCGCCTTGGCATGCGCCGTAAGCTGCGGTTCGCAACCACCCTGCGCGGCCAGGAAACACAACGTGACCATTTCGCGCTCGCGGGTGTCGAGTCCGCCGCGAGTGTAGTAGTCGCCGAAGCAGTTGTCGGCCAGCCACTTGTTGATGTGCCGGGTCTCCTCCGGTCCGGATTGCGCGAATCCGCGCATGTTCTCGCCGAAGATCTCGACCTGCTTGTCCTCTCCGGCCTGCGCGCGGGTCTCCGACGTGGTCGTGCCCTGCGGCTCCAGCGGCAGATGCACGTTCGCGGCTCCAAGGAAAACGTTGAGCTTCTTCAGGAACGGCAGGGTTCTCCCGAATCCGCAGTATGCGGTGGCTTGGTAGATCATCTCCTTGATGGCCACGGACGTCAGTCCTGTCTCGTAGGCGACCGGCAGCATCATTTCGAACGCGTCGAGACCCTGGCAGCCGACCAGAGCCGCGAGGATCGCCAGGGAGCGGGTCTGGTCGTCCAGATCGGGATGGTTCGCGCCCGGCTCGTTCACCACTTCCCCGTAAGCGAAGTCGGAAAACAGCTTGACATATTCCGGATCGGTCTGCGACAGCGTCCTGTCGTTGTTCCAGAACGCGTTCATCTTCCTATGCAGTTCCTCGAACATGGCTTCCTTTCCGTTCGATGTCTTCGCGCCGCATGCCGCGTTCATTCTATCGTCGGAAATGTTGCGTGCGGATAGCGGCCATCGTCGTCTGAATGTTCAGCGTGCGATCGCGCCCTTGCCGGGCTGTTTCTTGACGTTTTCGATGACGTCTTTGTTTTCCTCGAGAATTCGGTTGGCCTCATCCTCGTGTCCTTCGGCGATGGCGCGCCAATAGAGCGATTTGAGCGACACGTACGCCTGCTGGATGCGCAGGGCCTCGGCTTTCGCGGCCAGACGCAGCGATTGCGCGTCGAGCAGTTCGATCTGCCGTCGGGCGCCTTCCGGACCGTCGAAACGGTTCTTCAGGTATTCGCGCATCGATTCAAGCGGCATGCCCGTCGCCGCCAGGCATGCGATGGTGGTCAGCGATTCGATGTCCTTGTCCGAATAGACTCGGTGGCTTGAACTCGGATCGCGGGCGATCGGATCGATGATGCCGATCTGCTCGTAATAACGCAACGTCGATTCGGGCAGTCCGGAAATCATGGACGCCTCACGGATCGAATGCCAGGTGGTCGTCGTATTGCTCATACCCCGCACTCTAAAAACTTAAAGTGCTCGAAGTCCATATTCCGGCGTGTCGTATTGGTCCGACGTCAAACGGCATTGAGCGGGCAATGGAAGAGCCGGTATCCGAAAAGTGGATCTGTCGCACGACTCCATTTTCATGTCCTTTTCGGCAATCGTGCGGCTTTTTCGTCCGTCTGTATGGGAACCGACGGACGAAAAAGCCCACGCATGCTCAGGCGGCGGTGATCAGCTCCGAGGAATCCATGTCGAAATCGGCCATCGCATAGGAATGGATGGCGGGATCCTCATACGTGCTCATATAGTAGGTGTTGGTCTTGGACGAATAGCCGCTGGTGAACAGCGTGCGTTCGAACTGGCCGTTGCCCATCTTGGCCATGCCATCCACCATCTGCACGGAACCAAGGGTGTGGAACAGGCGGGACACATTGGCCGCCTCGCCCTCCTGCTGCGGATAGTGCGTGTTGGCGTAGGCCACTCGCACGAAACGCGACGGGGAGCTCACGTCGCCCGGAATGCCGTGCATGCTCACGCCGGCGCCCCAAGCGGACAGGGACGCCTTGCCCCACGTGGCCGGCTCGGCCATCTCGTTGCCGACGCACATGTAGTTGCGCAGATTCTCCATATGGAAGCCGAACGTCGGCTGGTTGGTCAGCACGTCTACGTCGTCATGGTGCACATGCATGCCGTCCGCCATCTGTTCGACGACGATGCTGCGCTCGCTGTCGCCGATGATCCAATGCAGCAGCGACTCCTGCTGGCCGGGCACGATCTGGGAGACGAGGGTCACGTTCTTCAACGCCTCCTCGACTTCGTCGACGGAATCGAAATTGCGTGCCACCCACAGCGGGAATTCGAAGGTCGCGACGTTGTCGGTGCCTTCGACCGGCTCATGCACGAACTCCGCGTAGCCGGGGAAATTCAATCCCGCGATGGCCAGACCATGCTCGTTGGCGCAGTCGAAATACATCGGACGGTCGGCCATGACCACGCCCACGCCGATCACCGCTTTCGGCGTGGCCTTGCCGCTCGCGCCGAACACGTTGTCGTAGTGGTAGCCGCGTGGAGTGGCTAGGATGCTTTCGCCGTATGAGAAGCTCCAGTCGAGGTTGCGGCCGAAATACATGTTTCCCTCTTCGTCGGAGAAACGAACGCCAGTGCACATGATGGACTTCCTTCCTTTGTTTGATTGACCCGGTGCGTTCATCATACGCATGGACGGCTGGACGAACCACGGCTTCCGCCGACGGATAAACATAAAGGGTGGCCAAAAATGCCAAGAGTCGTTGAAAATGAAAAAATCCCCTTGTTTCCAAGGGGATTTTTCGAATGGCTCCTGCGACTGGGCTTGAACCAGTGACCGTCCGATTAACAGTTAGAAAGTCTGATAGAATACCCCTTGGAACGATTGGGCAAAACGGCTTCATTTCAACGGTTTAACCTCACTTAAGGGTCACTTGACTATCACTTGTGGGTCAAATGGAAGTCTGAGAATGTCTGAGAATATGGAAGCAAGGAGGTAATCATGGCACGCAAAGCAAGAAACGGCATCGTCTACCCATACAAAGTCGAACGGAAAAAGAAACTGGCCGATGGCACGATCAAGGCTTACCCCAGCTTCGAGTTCAAGATCGACGGGAAGACCTACAGCTGCAAGAAGTACGCCGACGCGAACCGGCGTCTGACCGAACTGCTCCAAGAGCGAGCCAAATTCGGCAGCACCAGCAACACGTCAGTCACGTTGGGCGCATATGCGGAACAATGGTTGGAACGACGGCAGAGGGATGCAGACCCGAAGACTTTCGCCAACTATCGAACCATCGTCCGCAAGCATCTACGCCCATACCATTCGCAGAAAATGTCGAACCTGAACGCCGCAGTCTGCGACCGCATCGTAAATGGCCTTACCGTCGCGAAGACCATCGACGGCAAGAAAATGCACGTGAAGGCCAGTCTCAGCCTCCGCCGCCAGACGCACACCACGTTGAACCAGATTTGCAATGCCGCCGTAGCGGATAGGATTCTTCCCACGAATCCGATGGGTGGCGTTCCCACTCCGAAGGACAAGGACATCAGTCTTGCCGACGAACGCAAGAACGAAGCCCACGAGCGTACCGCATTCACCGACGATGAAGCCAAACGCATCCTCCAAGCCGCCAACGAACTAGGCATACGGAACGGCGCGAGGGAATGGTTCAGACTATGCACCGGTATGCGCCCCGGCGAAATCTTGGGGGCTTCACTCCAAGACCTCGAACTGACCACCACGGCAAACGGCATCCCCTACGGCGAATACACCGTCAACTGGAAACTGGAGGAGTTGAAGAAGGAGCACGGTTGCGGCGAACCAGACCGTAAAGGCGTTTACCCGTGCGGATACAAGCGTGGTGCCGCATGCCCGCAATGGAGGTGGCGTATTCCAGACGGCTTCGACATGATCGAGTTGCAAGGCCGCTGGTGTCTCACCCCGCCGAAATCAAAGCGTGGAAGGAAAGTGCCAATCATTCCCGCATTGGCGCAGACACTCGAAGCATACTTGGTGGATACCGCTGAAATACCGAACCCGCATGGACTCCTGTTCCGTCATGATGACGGCTCCCCTATCGAACCGGAAGAGGATATCGAACAGTTCCGCAAACTGTTGGAAGCGGCGGGAGTACCCAATGCGGAGCATAGGAGCCGTCACGAAACCCGTCATACCGTCGTGACCATCCTCATGTCAATGGGCGTGGATGTCGGACTGGTCGAGGAAATCGTGGGCCATTCCAGCCGTCTGATGGTCGAACACTACCGTCATGCCGGGTTGAAAGAACGGTTGGCCGCAATGGAAACGATGAACTCCGCATTAGACTTGAAGCAGATCGAACAGAAAGGTGTCGTAAATGCCGCATGAGCTTGATGTAGTTTCGTATAAGGAAGGATACGGCCGAGGATTCGATGAAGCATTGAGACTCGTAGCCCGATATGGGTACGTACTCAACGCGCCCAGAATGGTGATAAACGGAGCTGGATACGACGGCTGGCATCCAGAAGACGAGTTCCCGAAGAAAATAACCATCACCGAAAAACAGTTAGACATTGAGAAACATACGGCGGTGCAAACTGTGGTGGATTACATCAGGGAAAAGTTTTGCAACATGTATCAAAACCGCTATTACGACCAAATGGGCCAACAAATAGACTTTGGTGATGGCGATAGAGCCAATCGAACCGCAGAATAGAAGCCTTAAAACGCAGAAAAGCCCCTCCCCCAGCCATAGCTGAGAGAGGGGCAATGTGTGGTCAGATTTTTGGCAGCAGGTCGTATAAGGCTTGAGTGTTCAATGTCACGCCATGCATTCGGCTGAAATCAGCCTCACCGCCGTGTATCCTGTCGGCCTTCACATCCTTCGTGAGCTCGCGCTTCCACTTCGTCCAAAAATCATCATGATCTTTCTTGGTCATGATGATGATTCTACCGTGCGAAACACAAAAAGCCCCTCCCCCAGCGTAATCGCTGAGAAAGGGGCAAATGTTAGAAAACGGGTGTAAAAAATTCCACGGACACTACAGTGCCGCAAATTTTTCCACACCCGATGTTGAGTTTCCGGCGCGAGTTTGAGTCTCACACCCGAAAATTAATCACGGCGCAGCGGATTGTAGGCCACGCCAAGACCGCTGGCGATGAAGCCGGCCACGGTGCTGATGTATCCGCCGATGGCCGCGTCACCAAAGGTCATGAAGCCGAGGCCGACGCAAGAGGCGACCAAGCCAAGCACGTAGACCACGGTCCTAACCTGCTTGCTGAAGACCGGCGTATACACGTCCGGCGGTTGGTTGTCCTGACCATCCTCACACTCGTTGGTCAGGTTGTTGACTGTAGTTTCCAAAGTCGTTGGCGCTGCATGTTCTGCCATCTGTCCTCCTCCTTAGAATCGTCCCTGGTTGAGCGCGGTCTGCAAGGCGCGTGCGGTCGCGGGGCCGAAGCTCGCATCCTGCGCCAGACCGTAATGACGCTGGATGGCCTTGATGGTCGCCGGGCCGAGCAGTCCGTCCACTCCGCAGCTGAGTCGACGTTGCACGGCGCGGATCAGATCACTGCCGCCATTGCCGTAGCGGACCACGCTCGAATCGATTGCGGGACGCGCGTAGGTCCTGCCGTCCGGTACCTGTTGGCCGCTGATGATGCCATCCGCCGTAGTGCCCATCACCTGCTGCCAACGGCGCACGGTGGCCGGACCAACATTGCCATCCACTGCGAGAGCGCCGGTGGATGCGGTGGAACCCGCGTTGCCGCCGTATCGCAGATAGCAGTTCCATGGGTAGCTGTAGTAGCCCCTGATATTGGTTTCGCGGCCCGTCTGGTCGCCCGCCGACCCGTATGCGGTGCCACGCTCCGAGATGCTTGCCTGCGCGAGCTTGCCGCCACCAAGGTAGACGGCCACGTGGTGCACGTCGTTGAGCAGGATGTCGCCCGGCTGCGGACTGCCATTCGCGGGCAGACGAGTCCAGCCGCGCTTGGTCAGATTGTCGCTCAGATTGCCGGTGTAGGTGGCGCTGCCGGTGTCGAATCCAGCCTCCTTGAGAGAGTGGATGACCAGGCTGGAACAATCGCAATTACCCCCCGAGGGGTTGAAGTTCCAGCGGTCCGCCTGCGAATAGCCCATATTCGCAGTCGCGCACCAGTAGCGCATGCGATTGATCAAAGCGCTGACGCTTGCCATGTCTAGTCCTCCAATCCCTCTACGGCCTTGGCCGCATCCTCCTCGGACACGATCGGAATGCTCTCGGGCGGCAGACTGTCGCCCTGCGGTGTCATTTCCGGCGTCATGGTCACTTCGTCCATGACGGCCTCCTTCCCGCCCCCAACGGGGCATTGAAAAAGGCCACCTCCGAAGAGATGGCCTTGTTTTTGGAAAAATCGATGTCAGCGCCTGTGCGCCGAATTGTTGAAGATCAGGATGAACGCGAGCAGGATGAGATACGCGCCCAGCGCGACTGGGCCGCTCATTGCCTGTCCTCCAGGTATTTTTCGGCGGCGGCGACGATCCAGCATTGCGCGTCCAATTTCTCAAGCTTCGACAGCTCGTAGCTGACGGCCTCGCTGTGGTCGGTGTCCTTGTCGCCGTAGATCAGGCTGATGATCGTGTTTTTGATCGTGTCACGGCAGAGTTCGTCCATGCGGTCGTCGATTTTCGATGTCCACTCTCCCAGTGTCCTTGTTTTTGCGAAATGCTGCGAGAGCGGCGAATCGTATGGCAACCGTTCCGGTTGCACGTGCGAGTACAATCCGGTCGCCAACGCATCCAAAGCGCCCGGCCAAACTTTCAGACCGAGCGTGATGAGAGCGCACGCGCCCCCCACTCCCCCGAAACCAGCTAGAAAATTTTGCAGCACATTACATCTCCTTAAGATTTTGTCATTGCCAGGGCATCGTGTCGCCGTCGAACCAGTCAAGGCCATACTGCCGCAAGCGTTTCCAATCGTCCTGCGAGTACATGCCGATCCGGTTGATCGTTGCCGAAACGCCCTTGCCGTTGCTGCAGTACAGCGAGCAATTGGCGCCGCCCTCGTAGACGCCAGCCAATGTCGTGGAACCGCTATATATCGTCTGGCAGCTTTCCAGTTTGAAGGCGTCGCGTCTGCTCGTGCTGAAATCAACCGCAATCACACAGCCTGGTTTGATTCCGTCCAATACCGCAGCCCAGTCGTTGGCGTGGCCGGTGTAGACGTATTTGCCGTCGCTGTTTTGCTTGCAGTCACAATTCCAATTGCTAAGTTGCCGCAAGGCTTTTGGATTGGCATATAGGTTGGTGATGAGGCTCATGCCATCACCCCCGTAAGGGTTAGGCGCGTGGCATCGTATCCCCGTCGAAAAAGTAAAGACCGTCGAGCAATGCCTTGTTCGCCTGGTATTCGCCCAGCTCGCACATGACCATGTTCCACACCTTGACGGTCGGACTGCCGGACACGACCTTGTATCTCAGGCTCATCGGATTCGTGATCGTGGACGTGAAGACCCATCCGATGCGTTGGCTCTTGCTGAAGGTGCCCGGACAGTTGTCCACCGTGACGGAGCCGCCCGACACGTCCAGCCAGACCGTGCACCAGTATGCGGTACCCGGAGTCTTCTCGATGGTCGTAATCGGCGTGTACTCGCCCGGCTTCAGCGTGACGTGGGCGCGTGGATTGCTTATCAGGTTCGTGACCATCATCGGACATCACCCGCCCGACGAATCGCCTTAATCGCGTGGCATCGTGTCCCCCGAGAAGAAGCCCGGAAGCCCCCCCCCAGCGCCGCGTCATACGTGTCGGCGGCTTCCACGCTCAATTCGCTGATGGCCATACCGGAGGGGACGGCCAGGCGCGTGTCATTGGCGGTCGGGGTGAAGCGGATCGTATGTTTCCCGACCGTCTGGGCACTTGGGTATTCGCTCGTGCTGCCGAAAAAGATGCCGATGCTTTTATTCGTCGTATCTTTGCTGACGATCCTGCACGTGCACACGTATTCCACGCCGACCTCGCACGCGAAAGGCAGGTCGATGTATTCGCCTCTGGTGTTGGCCAGCGTGCCACCGGTCATGTACTTCGATATGTCGCCGCCATTTTTGACGACATGGAAGCCGGTGGGGTCGAACTTTGGGTTCGGCCACAGGTTAATCCTCTGCATTCTCGTCTCCCTTCACGCTTTCGAGCACATCCTTGGGGATCAATTTCATGGCCGCGTTGAGCTGGCTGGTCAGGATTGCGATCTGCTTGGTGAGAGTGCCGATTTGCGTGGAGAGCGTGTCGATGACGTCGTTCGCGTCGGCTGGAATCTGAGTCAAAATGTCTCCTTAAATACGAAACCCCCGCAATCCGTGTGGATTGCAGGGGTTGAAAAAATTGGAATGCTGGATTAGTCTGCGGCGGTCATCGTGTCGATACGAGTAACCGCCTTAAGCTCGTCCAAGGTGAGGGTGCGGCCGAGATTCGTCTTCACGTCCGTGAGAGTGACGGACGTGCCGGAATCGTCGAACGTGGCGAGCACGCCACGCTGGTAGTCGCGCCAAGATTCGGCGGTGCCGTCAGTGCTGGAAAACTCCAATCCCAATCGGCACAATTCCGCTCGCACCGACTCCTTCGGCGGACGCAAGTCAAGCACGCCAGACGGCTCGGCGGGCGTCACGGTAGGCGCGGTATCGGTAGTGGTCTCAGTGGTCACATCGGCCATAATCAATCTCCTTAATTCTGTTGGTTTTGTCTTGGCATGAGGGACTCGAAGAATCGTTCCTCACACTCGTCCAAAACGTTTTGACTGGACTCGTCGTTGAGGAAATCGTCAAGGCCCTCAATGTTTTTGGTCATGCTTGTGTCAATGCCACTCGACGGCTCCTCATCGGAGTCATCAGCCGCCAGTGTGGCAATGAGATTCGCGTCCGTCTCATTCGACATGACCGGCAGGTTCATGCCCTCACGCGCCTTATTCCGCGCGGCGGTAAGCGGGTCATTCAACACTTCCCCATCAGCCGCAAGCATGCTCACGCCGGTGGCGGAATCATTCAGCGCCGATTCAAGCGCCTCATACGCGCCTGTCCATACGCCGCGCCCCGTTTTCGGGTCGTACCGGCTCGTGTCCTCCTTGCCCTGCATGATTGCGGCGATCGCTTCACGGGTCGAAGCAAGGCCGAGCAGCGCCTTCCACGAGACGAGCACGTCGGTCGTGAACACGAAACTGTCCGACCCGTTTATGGGCGGATTGCAGCGGATAATGCAAAGCCCACTGTTCTCATCCGTTTCGAAAGTCGCAGACAAGATTTCCTCCAATCACTTGACCAAATAAGCCAGGAATTCCGCGTAAACATCCACCGGGCAAGGCTGGTCGGCGTTATACAGCTTCAATGTGAAGCCGCTCTGGCCGCCCGTGTTCATCGGGTGCGCGATGATGCCCGCCCATTGTGAATCCGCGTTCGCGACGACGTAATAGTGGCCGTATTTCGTCGGGCTGAACGTGCAATCGACTTGCATGGAAGCGCCGGTCGCAATCTTCGAGCCGGGATTCGGATACCACGCCTTCCACGCAGCCTGGGCATGGAACGTAAAACGGTTCGTGATGCCGCCAAGATAGCCGCCGAGATACACGTATCCGGTGCCGATGTTCGCGCCGACTCCGACCTCGCCGTTCGCGTCTTGCGCTTCGAGCCAGCACTCCGAACCGTTCGCGCTATCGCCGGACAGAGTGAGGAAAGCGCTGCTTTTCTTGCTCTCGTCCGGCTCGTCGTAATCCGTGTTCGCCACGGCATGCACTCTGGATGTGACGCCGCCGCTGCCGGTACCGCCTTTCTTGCGCGGCTTCGATCTGAGAGACATGAACGCGGCAGGGTCGTTCCTGCTCACGTGTCCGCTCCACAAGTCCAGTTCGCCCATCGCGCCGACCTGATTCGACTGGATGACAGAAGCGATGGCCGGATGCGAAAAGTAGGCGGTGGACCCGTTGTAAGCGGGGAATTCGATGCCATCACCGGTGAAAGTCTCAGATCCGCCGATGATGTAGGTCTGATAATCCGGACTGATGCGCACCCTGTGCCCGCTCGTGCGGGTTTGGAAAGTGCCGGTCAGCAGGTTGCTTTTGCCTTCACCGTCGAGGTAGACGGTCTGGTTATGAGCCGAATCCCACATCCGCAACGAGCTGCTGTTGAGCTTCATTCCCGTGTTCGCAGCCTCGGAGCTTTGGAAGACGGCGCCCGTAAAGACGTAGCCTTTGAATTGGCCTGCCGCCACCTTGTCGGACGTGATAGTGCCAGCCGCGATCTTGACAGCCGTCACGCTGTTTGCCGCCAGCTTGTCCGCCGTGATCGCACCAGTGACAATCTTGGACGCATTGACCGAATTAGCAGCCAATTTATCCGCGTCCACCGCGCCAGCCGCCAAGGCAGCAGTGGTCACGGCATTAGCCGCAATCTCTCCGGCCTGGATCTTGTGGACGTTGAGCAGCGCCACGGTCATGTCTTCCGTGACCTTGAGCTTCGCCGTCGTGACCGAGTTGGCTGCAATCTTGTCGGACGTGATGGCCAGTGCGACGATATTCCGCGCCTGCACCGAATCAGCCGCCAATTTGCCAGCGGTCACCGCATCGGAAACCAGCTTCTCGGTCGTGACCGAGTTTGCCGCCAGCTTGTCCGCCGTGATGGCATTGGCCTTGACCTTTTCGGCGGTCACGGAATCCACGGCGAGATGCTTCGCGGCCACCGTGCCAGCAGCGAGGATGTTGTTCGCCACGAGGTCGAATGGCTCGAATCTCGTACCGTCCCACGTCAGGACTTCCACCACACGATCGGACAAGGGCACCAAGACGCTCGGACTGTTGTTCGGAGCGCCCTGCCAGTAGGTGTAGAAGTCGGCCAAGAGGCTCGGTGAGTTGTTTTTCTCGCCTTTCCACCTCGTCCAATACTTCTGCGTGCGCCACCACATGTCACCCGGCTTCAAACCATCATGATTCGGTTCGTCCGGGCCACGGTAGATGAGATTCTTTCCGTCAGCAGTGGTCTGCGCCTTCTTCGCGGCGGCCTGCGCCTGATTCGCCTGAGACGCCGCGTTGGCGGCGGCGGTCGCTGCCCTATTGGCGGTGTCCTGCGCGGTCTTCGCAGCCGTATTGGCCTTGACGGCAGTGTTCGCGGCGTCGGTCGCGGCCTTGTCGGTCACAGCCACCCAAGCCGACCCATTCCACCTTTTCGGCGTGTTCGCACCATTCGTGGTGTCAATCCAGAGGGTCGAAGCCTTGCGCATCGACGTATCCGGCGCCGTGCTCTGGATCAGCACGTCGGCCTTGCCGTTCGCCACGCCAGCGGCGGCAGCTGCTGCGGTATTGGCCTTCTGGGCTGCATTGGCCGCATCGGTGGCGGACTGGGCCGCGCTATCGGCGGTGGCCTTGGCCTGAGTCGCCACGCTCGACGCATTGGCAGCAGTGGTCTTGGCATTGGCCGCGTCCGTCTTGGCAGCATTGGCCGAAGCGTTGGCGGTGTTAGCCAGCGTCTCCGCATTGCCAGCGGTCTTCTTCGCAGATTCGGCTGCGGTCTGTGCGGCATTGGCGGCATCCTTGGCCTGACCGGCGGTCGCGGTCGCACTTTTCGCAGCAGCAGTAGCAGCATTGGCGGTGTCCTGAGCGGTCTTCGCTGCACCATTGGCCGTGTCAGCCGCGCCCTGCGCGTTTTTCGCTGCGGCAGTGGCATTCTCAGCAGCCTTCTTCGCGTCGGTGGTCTTCGCGGCGTTATCCGCGATGTCGGACTTCGCCTGAGCGATTTCGTCGGCATTGCGCTCCACGTCGGCATAGCCCATGTGGTTCCAAGCGGCACCATCCCAGACAAGCGTGTCAATCACACGATCGGACAAGGGCACAAGCACGGAAGGAGAATTATTGGCTTCGCCCTGCCAGTACGTGTAGAAGTCGGCAAGCATGGACGGCGAATTGTTCTTCTCGCCCTTCCACCTCGTCCAATACTTCTGCGTCTTGAGCCACAGGTCGCCGACGATGAGATTGCCCTTCGGCTCGTCCGGCATACGAAACGTATGGTTTTTGCTGTGGGCTTCGGCATACGCCTGCGCAGCCGACTCCTTCGCCTTCGAGATTTCGCCGTTCGCGGTGGTCAGGTCGCTCTTGGCCTGCGCGATGTCCTTCTGCGCCTGCGATAGGTCGGTCTTGGCTTGAGCGAGCGTCTGATTCGCCGCATCAAGATTAGACTTGTTGGACTGGATGTCCTTCCGCGCCTGATCCAGCTTCGCGGTGTTATCCTTCAAAGCCGTCTGATTGTCAGCCAAATCCTTCTGAATCTGCTTGACCTCTTCAGGCGAGACAGCCGAAGCCACCGTCACCGAGGCGACTGCCGACCAGTCGGAACGATTACCAGCATGATCGACAGCACGGAAAGCGTATGTGTGCGAAGAGCCAGCCGTCAAACCAGTAATAACATAATCGCCGATACCGGTCGCGACGGCCGCGATCTCCCTGAAACCGCCATCAGCCAAACGTTCGCCGAGAATATTCCTATCCCAATCAATAGGCATAGAACCACCATCAGCGGTTTTCCCATCCCAAGCAACCGAAACCACGCCCAACTCGGAAGAAAGAATCGGCTTGGATGGGACCGGAGGCGGCGTCGTGTCCTTGGCGACGGTCAACGCGAACACGCTAGACCATTCGCCCATCTGATCGGAATACGATGGAATGGCACGCACTCTGACAAGAATCTGAACACCGCAATCCAGATTCGACCAAGACAACGTATGCTCAGTGGTCGTGCCAGCGGAATGCCACTCATGCCCAGTCTTGTTCACACGATATTCGACCGCATACGACGTGATGTCCATGGCGGTGCCATCAGTCGCCAACGTCACATCATCCCAACGGGCCGTAACCATGCCACGCGCATACCCGTTCACATTGATATAAGCGTCGGAATTGGCCGACAGATTCTGCGGAGCCTTCGGCACGCGATGGTCCTTTTCAGGAGCCGGAATCGCACCGGACGCTCCACCAAGATGAGCGCCGCCAGTAATACCGTTCATACGCTTCGTCAAACGAACCGAGGAATCATAATTCTTGTCGTTCAGAATCAGCGAAGCCTTGAACCCAGTCGAGTCGAGTTGCAAAGTGACCTGTTGGACACGGACCTTCTCACGGTTCGCCACAGTCGGCGCGGTAATCCAATCGCCTATCGTGTAATCGATGAGCGGCAGACAAGACGCTTCGACCACGTTCACGGATCGCGTGTACTGTCCGCGAACCCTAGCCGCGTTAGCCAACGTCGGTTTGATGAGATGTTCGGCGGTCTCCTTCTTGTTCACACCCTGTTGGCTTGAATACAATTCCCAACCGCCCCAAGGCTTCGGGGCGTTCGGATTATCCTGCCGGAAATTAATATTGTCGCCACGTACAAGGATCGAGGAAGCCAACCCGTCGATACTCTCGTCATCGGGAGCCTCCGACACATCCTGAGCAAGCGTCACCACACACGATTTGGACAAGTCCCGGCAGACGGCGACGCTATCGGCGTTCCACAACAACAGTTGACGAGCATCGGTACGCCAATCGCATAAGCCGTTGTTCACCAGCGAATCCAACACGTCCTGTATGGAAACGCCAAGATCGTAATATATGCTCGGCAGCATATAGCCCCACTGTTTGCCAGCGGAATCGGCACCAGAAGTGAACCGGCTGCAATCGACTTTCACGCCGCCACGATTCCAATTCTCATCCATGAACGTGCGCATGATCGTGCCAGCGTTCGCGTTCGCGAATTTACGGGTGCCTTTCTCGTCGCCTTTGGTCTCCAATCTGGACGTGTCCAGATTCAGAGCCTTCTTCAACAGCCACCCGTAGGAAACGCCGGTCAACGACACCGTGTCGGACACGTCCAAAGCGTTCCTTGAACGTGAAGCGATAACAAACCGGCCATTATACGGTTCAATCCAGCGTCCACCATCAGACACTTCCACGGCGATTTCCAAGCCGGTTTCAAGACGCCGGTCAAGAATCTCACCACGCAAAGCTTTACGCGAATAGCTGACGGTCAAAGCACCTACAGCATCATGAGTGAACGACACAGTATAGGAAGTCGGCTCAGGCAGCAATCCAAGCTTGCTTCCATTGGCCTGATATGCGACAAGACGAGATTTTAGAGTCTTACCCATAAGCATCCCTCAACTTAAAAAGAAAGAAGCCAGTGGAAATCACCACCAGCTTCTCTTAAACCTGCACGCCACATTCCCGGAACCAGTGGCCTTAACTGCAATCCTGTAGTCACCAGAAACATCAGGATTGACTTGCAACCTACCGGAAGGCAGATAATCCAATCCGACTGTCTCGTTCTGAGAACCGCCAGACCATGCGGAATCACTATCGGAACTCCATGCAGTCAACGATCCCGCATCCAAATACAAGTAAGGCCGAGCATCCACGCGCGTGCCAGACCATGTGATACCGGTACCGGATACCGTATCCTTCACCGTTATGCCCGTCACACCTTTCGGGAACCGAAACACCATGTCGGCTATCGGAGCGTCACCACGACTGTATGGAAGCTGGGTCGAAAGCACAGAGGGACTGGCGTTCGGAACGCCCTGCCAGAACGTGTAGTATCCGGCGGACGGCATCACCGAACCGCCGGACATGACCTTCCCACCGTTCAAAGGCAGTGAGACGGTCTCATGCGTGACGGAACGCCACCACACGTCAGGCATGGCGAACACGGCAGTGAACGGAACAAACCTGTTCGGATGACTCTTTGAATCATCAGGACTCAAAGAGGTCAACTCGACACGGGTACGCTGCTCGACACCATCGATAATCCGACTCATGACAAGATTCGGCATCGTGCACAACCGCATCAGCCTGGATGATTCACCAAGCACATCAGGCTCCCAAGCGTAAACCTGCAACGACAATTGACGTTCCGAAAACCTAGGCGTCATGCCGGAAGGGATAGAACCATGCCGTTGCGGAACCGTCGAAACGGTACGGTCAACACTGATGGCGCTCAACAATGTCGAACCAACAGTGACGATGCAGTTCTCCGAATCAAGAGGAACATTATTCAACCTGTAGAAACACGTGGAAAAAGCCACGATACTCCCCTCTCACATGCCGATCATCGCAGCCTTGTCCAACTTCTGATTCGTCTGAACCGAGATTGGCGTGATGGTCGGATATTGGAAGTTCTGCGTGATGTTGTATGTAGGGCCGCTTTCAAACTTGACATCGTCGGAAGAGCCTGCGGAATAGTCAGAAACTATGGAAGGCATCGAAACACGGGTCATGCGACGCGCGTTCTTCAAATACTGGCTTGGAATGTCGCCACTCGCATTGATGGCGCTCATCACTCCCTTGCCGTACAGGGCCTCCATGCTATGCACTGCGGCGGCACGAACAACATATTCACCAGTGGACACGTCAGTGGAATCGTTCAAAGCGATGGAATCGCTCGTATTCGTTCCACGTCCGACGATCCTGCCGGTTCGGGTCACATTATCGCCCTCGACCTCACCGCCTGTCGCACACCTTCTCTTGACTCCGAAAATAGCGTTGAACGTCCTGCTCGCCCAGCTTCTGCCCTCGCTCCACAAAGTGCCGAGCATTCCCCAGAAGCCACCGGAAATATTTCCACCGAACTGCGCGTTATACGTGCTGCCATTCCACTGGTTCGCGGTGCGCTCAGCACTGCGTTTCGCCGGCTGGGTGTTGTCCCTCGCGCCGAGTGACGCGGTGGGTCTCAACGAACCGTAGGCGTTGGCGTCGCCTTTCAAATAGTCAATGGTCATCGAAGCAAGATCGGAAGCCTTCAGATTGGTCGTATAGCCATTGCCATCCGTGCCTTTCTTGAACAGGTCTGCATGTTTCCTGACCTCATCGGTAGCGACAACGGCCTGATTGCCGTCTGCGTCCAACACGATGGTGTATTTGCCTGAACCGTCTGTGCTCGCATTGTTCATGAGATTGTTCACGGTTGATTGAACCTCATCCGCGCTGGACAATGCTCCACTGTTGATACCGTCAAGGACCGTGGTGAAGATGGCCGTATTGCCCTCGCCGGGGAACAATGCCCGCAAATCAGACAAGTAGGATGTCAGATTCTGCTTCGACTGTTCCGTTTCGGTCTTGAACAATGTCTTGACCTCTTCAGGAGTCAACCCATACAGTTGTTGCAGTTTCTGAATCTCCGACTCCGGGACGCCCATCGCCTTCGCCGTCTCGTAGAACTGTGTTGACAATTCCTGCTGTTTCGCATTCACCTCATCGGTTGACGCGCCGGAAGCAACCAACTGTTCAAGCCAATCATGACCTGTCGTAGCGAGATTCTGCAAGCTGGTCTGAGCCAACTGTCCAGCCTCGGTCATGTTATTGAACGAGTCCGCGGCACTGTCCCAAACGTTCTGTACACCCAATTCCTTGATGCGCTGGATGGAATCACCCAAACCGTTGTAAATCTGACCATATTCCGTTGCGACACTCAAAGCGTTCTGCTGCGCGGTACGCTGATTGTTGACAATGTCGTTGTACTTCTGCGCGGCACTATTCAACATCTGCTGACGTTGAGATTGAGTCGCAATGGCAATGGAAACCGAATCGGAATCCTCACCCATCTCGATCAAACTCTTCGCATAGCCAGCAGCATGACCATTCGCGACGGAAGTCGCTTCCGCATTATCGATATACTGCTGACGTGCCTTTTCCATTACTGCTATAAGCTTCTTGGCTGCACCAGCTTCATTACCGTAATTCTGCGTCGCGGTAGCCGAATAAGTGCTGTGAGCATCATATGTGGCCTTCAACTGATTCATCATCGAGTTGTAAGCCTTCGTACTGCCGCTCGCAGCCTTGCTCAGGTCAGTGGTCGAAACACCAAGCTTGTCGGCGGCTTCGGCAGTATTCTTGAATCCAGTTGTCCAATCATCCAACCAATTCCAATCAGTCTCAGCATAATTACCGTCCTTGAACGCATCCTGAATCGCGGAAGCGACATTGGATAACGCGCCGGAAGCTTCGGCGGCCGAATCAGGAATCTTACCCAACGCTGTCGCAATATTCTCGGAAGCACGCTCAGTCGCCTGGGCTTTCGCATTGTAATCGGAATACGCTGCGACTGCTGCCGTAATGGCAGCCACTCCCCAAGTCACCGGATTGGAAAGCGTAGACGCAAGCATCCCACCCAAACCAGACGCAACAGCCTTCACCTTGCCCATCGCGCCCTCAGCAGAGCCGACATTAGACACGAACTTAGAAACAGCGGGATTAGACGCCACCCACCCCTGAGCGACATTCTTCAACGTCACACCAGTACCAGCGGAAGTCACACCCAACTCCATCAAAGCCTTCTGCCATTGCAACGACTTCATCGTGTTCTCAACCACGGCAAGCTTCACCGTGTCCAAAGCGGTCTTGCCAGCCTTGCCGAACGTGGCGAACACGCCCAATGCGGCCTGAATCGGTTCCGGCAACGCGCTGAAAGCCTTAGCCACAGCCTCGGCGGCGGTAGCGATAGCCTGAATCAGCGGAGCAGAAGCACGAAGAGAAGCAGCCAATGTGCCGCCGAACGTCTTAGACAGTTGCCCGACAGTCGAAAGCAACTGGCTGAACATCGGACTCACATCGCCAACAGCGTTGAACACCTTCTGAAATCCGTTGGAAACGCCAGACGAAAAATCGGAAATACCACCGCTACTGTTCTTCAACAGGCGGCTCACATTCTTCGTGAACGAAGCAATCGTCCTACCGGCATCACCGAAAACATTTCCCACGGTATGCCGCAAAGAATAGCCAGCGTCACCAATCTCGGAGAATGAATCACGCATCGCGGACTGCGCCACTTTAGCGCCAACAGCCCACGACTTCAACGTGTCTTGGAACTTTGCCGAATTGACAGCCTTATCCGCCTTCTGCAACTCCTTGGAGAAGCTTTGGATGCCATTCTGGTCCTCAGCCAAAGCGGAATACAAGCCGGAAGCAATACCCATGAGCGCTTTCACGGAATTCTTCAAATATCCAGCCTGTTCAATGACACGCTGCATCGACTTCTCAATCTCACCGGACGCGCGAGCATTATCAACCCAACGTGCGAACTGATCCGCAAGCTCACTCACATACCGTGTGGCACGAGGAAGATACTGGCTAGTTGAATCGCCAAGATTCAGAAAAGCCTTGACAAGGCTCTCAACACCCGGTTCCAAATAAGTCAACGACTTATTCACATCGTTGAAAATGCTGGATACGACGCTTGTCTTATCGGCTTCCTTGACCATCTTGGTCATGCCGACGACGATTCGTCCCTCATGGTCGGCAAGAGTTGACATTTGGGGAATCAACGTGTCGGCAATGGAATCAGCCAACCCGCGAATTGCTGGACGCGCCTGACCGTAGAACGCGTTCACCACACTGTCGGACAGCTTGCCTAACTTTGTGGATGCAATGTCGATCTGCTCGCTCCAAGTGGCGCCCTTTTCGCCCCAAATCATCTTCACGGACGCATAGGCGGCACCCAATCCGACAAGAGCGGCAGGAGCCGCCAATGCGGCCTTCGACATGGAAACAATCGAAGAGCCGACACCAAGCACGCTACGGGACATGTTGATAGCGCCAGCGGAAACACCGGCGAACACGGTACCCAATGCGGAAAAGAACGGAACCTTCTCATCCAACGAGTCCATGAAATTCACGAATTTCTGGAATTGGTTGTTGACGGCGCGAAGACCAGTCGCGCCATACGTCATACCATCCAGCATTTTGCCGAAATCAGTGGCATGGAGTTTCGCGTAAATCTCGACGGAACGCGGGCGGGTGAGCATGGCAAGATGGGCGCGGGCACCAGCCGTTTTAAGGTCGATGTCCATTTCAAGCTTCTTATAATCTTCTTGAAGCTTCTTGGCCTTCTCACGCGCACGGGTCACATCCAAATCAAGATTGACCTCATAGTGGTAGTTCTTATCCTTGCCAGCATGGAACGCAGCAAGATTCAGCTTGTCGATGGCTGACTTGTAATCCGTTTCGATGTCATTCGGAAGACTGCGGAATTTCCGCTTCAACGCTTCCAGTTCGCGTTCCATGCTTTTCGCGCCGTCGAGATAGACCTTCGCATGGGCGTCCATCCCATCGATCTGCTTCAGACGCTTGGACACGTTCTCAAGAACGTTGACGACCTCGGAAACATCGTTGACGTCAACACGGATGTTCGCCTTGCTGTTGCGCTTCAACTGCTGCATCGCATTGTCAAGCTGTTCGACAAGACGATTGGCGCGAGCCATCGAGACATTGTTGGAACTGCCCAGAGGCTTGACCTTCTCGATAGCATCCTGCATACTGCGAATGTGCTTCTTGACGTTATCCAAAACGTCGATCTGCTTGCTCGCATACGCCGTGGTCAACCGCGTGTTACGTTTCACCGCATCCTGATACGATTTGCTTTTCAGCGTGACCTTGCGCCAAGCGTCACCACCATTGGCGATACGCTTGTTCATCGCGGAAACGGCCTTGTCGGAAGACTGAACTTGCTTGCGCATCGTTCGCAGATCACGCAAAGCGTCGGTCAGCTCGACTTTCGGGGATACTTTACGTTTATCAATGTCCCGAAGAACACGTTTCAGATCGGAGTCATCGCCACGAATCTCAACATTCTGGACGATGCCATCATCCTCGATACGCCTTTTCACCGCACGCCAACGAGACATGTCAACGTCAGGCGTCACACGAACATCGAAATCGTCATCAGCGTACCGGGCGAGCTTACGGCGGAGTTCTTCGCCAAACCCTTTGGTATTCGGATAAATATCGATTCCAACGGAACCGGCGAGATACTCCACCATAAGAACCCCTGTTTTTCAATCACATGCCCAGAAACGCCTTCATCGACTCGAAGTTGGCGGAAACACGCCTATCAACGCCATCGGCGGCGTGAGGGGGCATAATCGGTTTGAACTCAGGATGCTTGCCGTCCTTGAACTGCAATGTGCCGGAAACCAGCAAGCCGACCTGATTGTAAATACCCAACAGCAGACTCGTATCCTGAGTGAACCCGTGAAAACTCAAACCGGAATCACTCTCGGACTCGGCGCGGGCACGCTCATCAGGATGGTTCAGCAACCATTCCCGATACAACGACTCGTCATAGCCGGCAAGCCCGCCGATAAGGGTCAAAAGAAAACCGCCGTCATACTCATGCATGGCGGCGGGAAGATTCAGATTGTAGAACCTACGGAAATCACACGTAAGCTCTACTTTGCATTTCCGGTAGGCGTCCTTGACGCTTCGGATTTTCCCAAGGACGCGCCATAAAATGCGTTAAGCAGCGTGAACACCTGCACCAGGACAGTCGGAGTCCTGCCAGTGACCCACTTGTGGTAGGCGTCAACGTCCTTGGCGATCTTCTCGAAGAAACTATCGCTGGCAGCCACCATCCTGGCTATAGCCAGACTTGAATCGACATCATCGGAAGTCTTCTTGCGGAACACGCCGTAACTGTCGGACGCCACGGCATCGACGACCATGAAATCGCATGTCTGCGCCACGGAGAACTCATGAGCCGGAACGAACTCAGGGCATCCGGCCAGTTCCTCGTGCTGTTCGACGAACTCAGCCAGCGTGTCAGGAATCTCCGGAACGGTCTTAACAGTGTTCTTATCAGTTTTGGAAGCCATAATCTGTAATCCCCATCAAAAAACCCATCTGCCAATCGTTGGAAAGAATTGCCCCCGCACGGATGGGTACATGCGGGGGCAATAGGAAATCTCAGTCCTTCGAGGTCAAACCCGATACGGTCTGGGAGGAATCACCCGGATTCTTACCACTGGAATCCGGGCTGGTTATTTTGACACGAACGTCTCCGGGGCGAAAATCTGGTACGCGCCAACCTCACCATTGGCACCGGCCTTCAGCACGCTAGTGGATTTCACGACAGCATTGAAGCTGAACTCCGCGAAATCCTCATCGGCGAGACTGACGTTATCGAACGTGAAATCGGTCTCCGGCAGATACAATCCGAAGCTCAGCTTGTCGGAATCATCGTAGGCGAGAACGAACAACGCCAGATGCTGCACCACGGGCCGCAACGGCACGACGATGCCGCCCTGATCGCCGGCCCAACCGCCAGTGACCTTCGTGATGGTGGCCGAATCACCCTGCACGGACGCGCCGGACACGGTGATGGTCGGAGCCTCGGTAGAACTCTTCGCACCGGCGACAAGCCACGTGTCCTTCGTGGTGGTGTCCCCGCCATCCTTGCTGAAGCTGATCTTGTTGTTGTTGGAGGTATGGCCGATATTCTCCCAATTCACGACGGAACCGCTGCCAGCGGCGGCAACAGTGCCACTATTCAACAAGAACGAGGAAACTTTGGTTGGAAGAGCGGTCTTCGCGGGAGCCGTGAACAACGTACCGCGAGACGCCTGAATCAGACCATCGGCATTAATAGCCATAATGGTGCCTTTCTACTTGAAATTGATAAAAGAAAAGGCCTGACCGATACCGGTCAAGCCTTGAACGAATCGCGGGCAGTCACAACAGCCGACAGCCCATACTCCTTGACGTTCTTGCCTTGATTCTCTTTTGAATCAGACTGCCGCTTCTGCGCCGTCACAGACACGGTGCCGACCGTTCCAGCTGTCGTGGACTCCTCGAACGGCCAACCCTGCACCGTCTTATACAAGTGACGTGCAAAACCGTGAGGATTATTACAGTCAGCGGCCAAAACCGTGAACGTCACGCCGAAACGCCACAATCCACGGTCAAACTGTTCGGGAGCGGAAACATAATAGAGAAGAACCTGTCCACGTTCACCGTAAGCGTTCAAAGGCAAGTCAAGCTCGCTGCAAACCTTCACATCAGGCCACTCCTCGCACGGATACGCCCGATTCAACAGTTCATAAACCAACTGTTCCGCATCGATTGACTCACGAACGTCAATGGCAAGACGCTGAAAAATGTTGTCCGTCACAATCTCACCCGACTCAACGAATCAAACATGATATGTTTTCCCGGAATACGCGCTCTCGGATCACGAGGCCCATACTTGTGTTCAAGCCACCGGTTGAAATAGCCGAACTCCAAATGCGGAGCGACCTGCGTGCCATCACGGCCCATGACGGACATGACAATCTGATGATGCCAGCCGACTTTGCGAACGGAAACCTCGATCCTATCCGCAACGCTTGAATGCGTAGCGGCCTCATTCGCCTTCGCGCGGACGGCAGACACGCTATGCACGGCGGCGCGGCGTGTAAGTTCCGGCCCATACATCTTCGCAATATCGGTAGCGACGCTACGCCGAATCGTGACTCTTCCCAACGCCGCCCACCTCCTTCACCCATTCAGGCTCGGAAATGCCGCCATCAAGATAATCGCCAATAACAACACGACGTGCACGAACCTCCCAATGCCGGGAGAAACGAGAACCACTCCCACGCCACGTAGGAGCGCCGTCGGCATCGTAATAATCGCCCTTATACCAGATCCGGGAATAAATGTCGCCGGGCCATTCCCTCGCAATAATCTGCAAAGGAGTGACCTCTTCCAAACCGCCGGGGTTATCCGAAGATGGCGTCTTATCCTCAGCTCCAGAAATAGAGAACATGCCAGCCTGCTGCGCACGACCCTCAACACAGCAGATGACCTTCACCGGATCGCCAGTCTGCACATACTGGCCGCCGTGCGCGTCCTGAACATGCTTGCGAGGAATCACAACGACATAATCCGTGTCGAACAGCTGTTTCTGACCACCGTAATGGGTTTGGTCATCCTCGTAGAGGTAATGGCGTTCATTCGTATCATCGTCAAACAGAAACGCCATCATCAACCTCCATAACCGGGGTCGAAACCAAGACTGATGTGTGACATCGTGCCAGCGGATTCAGCGAAACCATTCAGAATCGATTTCTCAGCTTTCGACAAGAACAGCCGGGGACTTGGATCATAGCCAGGCTGATTCTGCTGCGGATCATGCTCCGTGTACGAGTAAGAACCGTTCGCTTCGGTTTTGAACCGGTTGAAACGTACTACGCGTAACACCATTTCGCATACGACCGACGCGAAATCACTTTCAGAGAGACGCCCTTTCTTCAAGCGTGTCCGGACAATCGGGCATTCGCTCAAACAGATGAGAGCGGCCTTGCGGCATTGAGCGGAAATCCAATCAGTGTCGAAATGCTCTTCAAATGAATCCGCGTCGGCGGAACCGTAGACGCGCATATACTTCAACCAGTCGATGTTGTCGATGATTGCCGTGCTCATACGCGCCTCCTACATCATGCGGTCAGTACAGTGGCCTTCAAAGTGCTGTTGGACTGCACAAGAACCGGCAATGCAGTACCGTTCACGTAAGCCTCGTATCCCGGAGTCGAAGACGGAGTATTCAGCACGGCTCCGATAGGGCCAGCGTTCTTCTCACGGCTGATGCCATATGCAGGAGTCTGAGCTTCAGCGGTCGGCCCCAACGCGGTGTAACCCATGTTCACGTCACCGAAAGCCGGAATCAGCAGGATGGTGTTCTCAGGGAAGAAGCTCTTGACGCCACCCGGAAGAGTAATCTTGGACTGGCGAGCGAAATCACGATACCTTTCGTCAACAACGTAAATATCCTGAATGCCGGTGTACAGGCTCAAAACGCTCTTCACATCATTCTCGGAAACAAGAGCCGGAAGGGTGGAACCCTGACCGCGGAACAAGTAGTTGATGATGGCCGCGTTGGACGTCAAAGCGTTCACAACCTTACGGGTGGTGACCATGATGGTAGGACGCGCACCCTTCTTATCGTCGATAAGGTCGGACCATGTACGCAAATCCTTGACCGGATCACCAGTCTTGTCCCAAGTCTTCGTAGTTGTCAAAGAAGTGGATAGTGCAGAATCACGTGCATAATCCCAAGCTGCATCCTCATTGGATTCTGTGATGCCGAGCTTCGCGTCAACGGCGACGGCCACACGCGCCTTCTCCAGACGGTAGGCCAATTCCTTGCCCAACTGAACGAAATAATCGCTCAGAGTGGTCTTCAAATCTCCGTTGGTCATGGAAATGTTGCCATTTGCGATGTCCTTTTCGGACACGCGCATACGCTTACGCAACGGCAGCATGGAAGTGTAGGACAGCTTCTCGCCGCCAACAGTACGACCATACGGTGCCTCAGCATCCCAAGTGGAGAACTTCATCTCATCAACCTCAGGATCATCCTGATTCGGAGTCCACTCGACAGACAAGCCGGTGAACTGGTCCGGCAGGATGGAAGCGAACGGCAAAGCTGCCGTAGTTGTCTGATAGGCTCCCAGCACGATGGCGGAAGCCTCGTCGGGAGTAATGATGTCCTTATTCAACAGACTCATTGAAAAACCTTCCTAATATGCGAAAACCCGCCATGATGGGCGGGTTTCAAACGGGTAGAAACTAAACTCAGGCAGTATGGCTGGTGTCACTTGCGGATGCGGCGGCAGTTGCCGGATTCAACACGGTCACATGCGGAGCTGCGGCGCCCTTGTCATAATCAAGGAACAATCCCTCCAACTTCGCCTTGCTGAAATCAACGGTGTACGGCAGATTCTTCTTATCGATAACACCCATATAGCGGACGCCGACAGTCGGATACTGATCCTCGAAACCGGTACGAGTGAACTGCACATGCACCTGAGACTCCAAGAAGCCGATGATCGTGCCATTACGGCCATCGGAAGCGTTCGGATCGTACGGGCCATAGTTGTTGGTTCCAGTAATCTGAGCCAGCGGAATACCGGATTTAGTCCAAGCCTCGTAATCATCGTCGGTAATGGACGCGAAGTAATCGTTCTCATGCGACTTGTCCTTGGTGAACGTAGACAAGTCAAGCTGTGCTTCACGCACACCATCGGTGATACGATTGATAAGCCAAGACTGGTCATCCTTCGGAGCGGTCTTGGCGACAGTATGAACCATCTGATTGGCCATATTTATCTCCTTATAAAACTATTTCTTGATTTCGGAATGCTTCACGCCGTAGTTGTAAGCGTCGGAAACGCTTGACTGCGGCTTGCACACATGCATGTTTCTGCTCTGCAACTCCTTCGCCAACTCCGGCGATGGCTCACATGGAGCATTCCCATCATTCTTTTTCTGCCCCGCTTCAACCGTTTCAGTCTTGCTCGGCATGAACTTCACAAAAGCGTCAGCCCATTCGGAAATCTTTTCCGGCTCAGTCTCCCCACACAAAGTGTCGAAAGCCTCGTCGGTAATCTCTGGATGCAGTTTCTGCGCCTTCAAACGGGCTATCTGCACGTTCGCCTTGGCAAGAGCGCCCTCAGTGTCGGCAAGCTTCGCTTCGGCGGCATTGGCACGATCACGATTCTCATACATCTTCTGCTCGTTCTCACGAGCCTGATGCTTCCACATGCCCAACTTCTCGGAAAGGTCATCCGCACCATTCTTTTGAGTCGCGGTATCGGCGGCTACAGGAGAAGTGGCAGTGTCCTTCGGCTGCGCGTTCACGCCCGTTTCAGGCGCATTCGTAGATGCCGCCGTTTCAGCGGTATTGGTATTTTCATCAGCCATTAGGCTTGAATCCTTTCAATAGTGTTATGCGGCTTCGCCAAGCATCGACCGCATCTGGTTGAGCATGGTCTTCTGCCATGCCATAGCCTGTTTCAAATTCTTGGAAGGCTTGAACGTGAACGTCCTACCCTCATAGCGGAAAGTCACCGGTTTACCGGCCTTCTGCACTTCCTTGTAACGCCGATTGAACTCGATTGCCCGATTCTCCATACGACGGCACTGAGCCAACGTGGATTTACGGTCAGGCGTATGCCAAGCGTCAGAAGCCTTCGACGGAACTGGACTGGGCGTATCCTTCGCATCCTCGGCAAGAAGCACAGGGCCCAACTCGCCATGAGTAATGGTCTTGACCTTCACCTGCTTCAACGCGGACGCGGTAGTACCACCAGCCTCGGCGTACAAGCGTTTCAAATCCTTCTGATTCAACTGGAAACCCGGATCGTAATCACTGCCAGCCGGTGCCACACCACAATGACAGTTAGCGTGCAACGGCAACAAGTCAGCCGTCGAATACCATCGGTCAGCCGCCACCACGCACAAGCTACAAGAACCCGTCTTGGACAGTTCGGGATGTAACACCCTGCGATACTCCAACACCTTGCTATCCTTGTACCGTTCAAGCGTGGCGCTCGTCTGCGCCCTCGAAACATCCTCGTCAACAGTGGTCTGCAAACGGTTGAACGCCTGTTCAATCCACTTATCAACCTCGCTGAATATCTCATCGGTCTTGCTAGGCCACGTTTCAGGACGAATCGTGGGGTTTTTCACCGCAAGACTCCGATACGTGTCAGCCGGACGTTGCGCCACAAGCCACGGATCGGTATTGTCACGAGGAAACACCAAACTAGGCACATCCCCCTTCGGAGTGACGCCCACAAGCTTCAACGTCTCATTCGCATAGGAGACGCCCAAACGGCGCACCTGCTGAATCAACGCCATCTCCAACAACGCCATACGGGATGCGACGGCAAACGTCATACCATCATTCCACCAGTCAGCGGGCGTCAGCATGTCCCACATTCTGTGGGCTTGACTCACATACTGGTTCACCAGCGTTGCACGAGCCTGTTCAAGCGTGTTAGACAACGATTCAAGCGACTTACCGGCCATCAGGACTCGGACTCGCCTTCATCGACAAGCTCACCCTCGACGTTCGGCAAACCATCCACAGCGGACTGGGTTTCATCATCCCAACCCGTAGCCGGTTCCACAGCAGCAACAGGCTTCGCATTACTCTTATTAGCCTGGCCGGAAATGTTGAACTGGTCTGCAAGACGGTTCATATCATCCTCCGACACATCCTGAGCGGTGAAGCCCATCTTGTGCGTGAGAATCGTCCTACGCGCCAACAAGCCACTCTGATACAACAACTGGCAAGCCTGAGCCTGTTCCAGCGAACTGGTCGTGTCCATCGGCTTCCACACCATCTCAAACTCGGACGCCGAAGCATTCGCGGTTTTAGACGCGGCCAAAGCCATACGCACCATACGCACGATAGGCTCAGAATCCAACTCGTTCATCGTCTGCACTTTGAACTTCAACGTCTCACGCTTCAACTCAGCACCATTGGCGGAACCCTGCACGTCAGGCGAAAGAATATCCAACGGAATGCCAGCTGCGGAAGCCAACTGCTTCACATCAGCCATGATGTTGTTCTGCAAAGAACCGGTATCAGTGGTCTGAGACTCCCAAATATCAACACCATCAGGAAGCTTCCACAACGCCGCAGGGCCAACCGCGAACGTGGATGCCAAATCAATAGGATCACCAGCCTGCTTGTCGCCGTCGATGACTTCCTGATCCTCTTCGGTGTACGTGGTTGGAACGGTGCCCTTGATGGCACGCTGTCGGAATGCTTGCATCATCGTGATGCACAAACGGTCGAACGTTTCACGGTCGATACGTTTCAGCATCGGCAGATACGGCTCGAACAATCCCTGCCCGTCAACCGTGCTCAAACGTACGATAGGGAGCGAATCGCATCCCTCCGCATAAGAGAAATCAGATGCTTGTGAATCCTCAGCCCACTCCCAATCGCTACCAGGCTCCCAAGCTTTCGCATCAGACGCGAACTTAGCAACCGACGAAACATCGTTAGGATCAACAACGGAACGATCATGTTCACGTTGTGCCGTCTTGGAATACACTTTCGTCGTGGTCTTGCTGTCATCAACAACAAGACGATACAATCGAATGACTTCCTTGTTCTCGCGGTCCAGATACGTGTATTGGATAGCAGCAGTCTCACCAACATCCATCCAGCATTCCCAAGGGCTGAGAGGCGTGATGAATCTCCCACGTCCAGCATTGGAAACCAAGCCAAACGAGCATCCGTAATCGCCTTTGTCTGGCAGCATATTGCGACGAAGAATAAAATTCAGGCCGCATTGTTTCGCCATCCTATCGGCATCAGTATCCTTCAACGAGGAATCCTCGACCTTACGGAAACCATTAGGCTGCTGGCGGTCGGTCACGCTCTCACTGATACGACGGGCGAGATTCACAACACCCAACTGGCGCATCAGCTTGTACACTGGGGCAGCGTTCGGATCAGTGCCTTGAGGCACACTGTTCGCATCCACCATCTCCCTGCCATCCTTGAACAGTTTCAATTCGGCAAGATACGGCAGACGAGCGCCCCACTCCCGCGCCAGATTGGTAATGACGTAAGCATCATCGTCATCATCGGAAGCGTTCTTAATCATCAACGAGTCAGACATTCGAAATCACCACCTAGTAGATTCTCATCGGAGCGGAACGGCGTTTAACCTCAGCCAACTCCAAATACTTTCCACGAGCCGTATAAGCCAACAGGCCAGCCATGCACGCATCAATCTTGTCCGGCGAATTAGGAGACTCCTTATAAATCGCATACCCAGTACGGGTCTCACGCCTACGCGCATTACGGAAATGATTCACCAACCGCGGATCAGCAAGCAACGCGATATCATCCTTGACCGGTTTGCTTTTCTTATCCGGCTCCGTATACGGGTAACGGAACGCTGTATGCGCGTTATCCAACGCGACCTGCATGTCCTTATACCAGTTGTTAGTCCAGAACTTGATCTTGTCGCCGCTCTTACGCGGACCGACCTTCAACTTCTTCCCGTAATCCTTCTCCCAACCGCCAATCATCTGCTCGAAATACGCGACATCAGCGAAGAAGCCGACCACATTGTAGTTGTCCATCATCCAACGGGCCATGCCGTCGAACGCATCACGGTTCACACGCCAAGTGGCCTTCTCAGGCCCATCAGGAGCGGACTCCAACTTGATAAGGAACAACATGCCATCGGACACGCGGCAACCCACAAGTGCCGTCGAATCATCCGACACGGAACCATCGAACCCCAACGTGATAGGCTCACGTTTCGTCACGAACCGTTGCCACGCGCCATCCAAACGAATCGAATTGAACGCGGTGTGCATTTCATCCCGATACAGCATGTGGGATTGAATGTCGGACTCCGTAAGCCAAGCATCATGCACGCTCGACAAAGTGTTGAAATAGTAGCGCATCGAATCCGCAGGGTCTGAATCAGGCTGGTAAATCTGATCCATCTGACCATTCAGGTCAATCCACCCATCCTTCGACGGGCCAAGCTCACCATCCCAATACGTGTGCCCCTCGGGGTCAACACCATCAGCATTCAACACGGTCATACGACCATCCGGCAATATCAGATGATCCTTACCGTCCGAACTCTTCGCACTCGCACCATACGCGACCTGCAAGGCGCGGAGAACCTTCTTCTCGTCAGCGAAATCATCCAAGTCGATGTTCGCATACACATGGTCGAAGTAGATGCCGCTACGATGCTTGATTTTGCCCGAAGCGGTATCCCACGCATACTTGTACGATGTTTCAGCGATGGACTCTTCGCCCGGCTTGTACATGGTGGACGTTTCAAGAATCCACGGGTCTGCATCACCTTTACGTTTGCCGAGGTTACGTTGAACGGTCTTGTACATGTTGCGAAGCTTGTTCGTGTTGTACAAGTGGGTTTCATCACAAGCGGCGAACGTTTCCAAACCGCCATCCTTGGACGCGGCACCACTCGTGGTGGGAACAATCTCCCCACCCTCCGGCAAGCCGATACGGGTACGACCAACATCAAGGCCGACACCCTTCAACTGGCTTAAAGGGCCTTGATCGCAGTTGTAGTAAATCGAATCGAAAATGTTACCAGTCTGGCCTTCGGCGGTAGCCAAGCAGAGAATCTGCGGCATCTGCACCATACGTCCAACAGGCTCACCCTTCGCATACGGGTAGACCTCGCCCAGAAACTCGTAAGTCTCCCCTTCTTCCGCCCAATGGTCGAACCTGCAAGGAGCCAAACCCTCGAACGCGCAAATGCCAGCGGCCTTACCGGACTTGTTCTTACCCTTCGCACGCGAATAAAACACACGATTGAACCGGCGGGTACCCCACTCGGTCAACGCATAAGCGTGAAGCATGAACACGTACTCGTCCATGTCGAACGCCTCAGGCAAGCCAACACCGCCACCACGACCAACACGGAAGAAAGTCTCAATCCACCAAACCGCGAACATTCCCATCGAACGAGTCAAATCCTCGCCATGCAATTCGGGAATGCGCGTATGCATCAGGCACCACCATCAATGACACGCAAACCCAATGCGGAAGCACGCTGCCTGTTCCGTTGAACGTTACGAGCACCCTCAGTATCGCCCTCATACGCTGAAGCCTTCATATCGTCAGGCTGCGGAGCATCGAACTTCAACCTCACACGAGCTTCGGGTGTAATGCCCAACGTGGCCTCACGCTGACGAATCTCGGAAGCCAACATCCAACGGCCCTTAGTCTTCGGACGCCAGAAATCATCCTTCAACAACGCCAAATCCTGAACCGCGTACCAGTCGGCCTCAACACCCATACGCTGAGCCAACGGACTGACACGAAGCGACTCATACCACTTCTTCGTCCGTTCAAGCCACTCCTGCCCATCAGGGCGAACAGCAGGAAACTCCAAACCCATCGGACTATCAGGCGCACGAAGAATCGGATTCTTCGACTTCTGCGCACCACGACCATTACCAGCCACAGCCAGCCTCACAATCCGCCCGTTTCAGGCAATACGCGAAGCTAGGACGTTCCACCCTCGCAACGCTTGTGAACCAGCAGACGATTCGCCAAAGTCGCACTATGCGACTTCTCCAACGGAACCTTCCACACGAAAGCGGCACCATCGGCACCACTCGAACCAACATCAACCAGCTCATGGCATTTCGCGCACAAGCCGCCACACTTCTCAACCACCTGAGAATCAGTAAAAGACTCAACAACAAGCTCGGACTCAAGCTCGGACACGTCAACCGGACGCACGTACATAGTCGTTTCAGGCTTCACCGGCAACGACTTATCATCATCACGAGCACGCTTATACGCCACACGGCAACGCCCAGAACAAAACAACTGGTCGGAACGCTTCGGATCAAACCACGTATGGCATTGAGGACACATGCGCTGACGCAACGGCTTCAGCGGAGACCCCGAATAACGGTCACGGTCGTAATGCGAACGACACAATCCCTTCGCACACACCGGATTAGCGCAACCGGCAACCGCGCACATGAACTCATTCACTTGAAAGCCGGGTGAGAATACCAACGCTTCTCCCTCCGACTCCTACCCTTCGCACGACGAACCTCAGCAGACTCACCCTCGGTCTTCCGCTGATGATGCCAACGACACAACACCCACAAATTCTCAGGACGATCATCATCATGGACGGGATTACGAACCTTATGGTCAACCTCATTCCCATACCGTCCGCACAGGCGAACATTCCCGTAATCATCCTTGACCGGCCACTGGCACCTATGCCCATCCCGTTCAAGAATCATCGCACGGACACGCGGCCAATCAGGATTGAACCGTTCATCACGATGGGAACTAGACCACGCCACAATGCCTCCACAAAAACAGGGTTGGCCGGTGCTGAGCAGGAAAACACGCCAAAGGGAAAACATCCCAGCAGGAAAAGTTCTCAGATCAACCAACCCAAGTGCTCCGGGAGGGAGTCGAACCCTCACACCCTACAGGTAGCGCATTTTGAGTGCGCCGCGTCTACCATTCCGCCACCAAAGCAAAAGAACAAGCGTCCCACACTCCACCCACAACAGGAGCATGGGACGCTCGTTCAACCCCCAGAGAGCCATAAGGAACCAATGGCATCATCACAATGGCTTTTTACCGCCAGCCACGGCGCGCGGATGCTGAGGGAGTCGAACCCCCGAACCGTTCCCGGTCGCCACCTTAGCAAGGTGGTGCAATAAGCCACTCTGCCAAGCATCCAAAATGCAAGAGCCGCCGCAGCGACTCAGGAGACTGTTCCCGCAGACTAGGCGGGTCAGCTAAAACTAGAGCCGCCACAAGACGACTCCGAAGACCTTTCCCACAGCCTGTGGGTAGGCTGAGCACAGCATGTTGGACTCGAACCAACATCGACGGTTTTGGAGACCGTAATGCTACCGGTTGCACCAATGCCATATACCCGACTTAGTTAACGTCCAAGTCGGAAAGACGTTCGGCATGGTGGAATGGGCTTTACCACCAACGGCAAGGAACGTGAAACATCTATGCACCCGTTTGGCCGTGCCTCCCCTTCGGTCATCAACCACCTGATTAAGGCAGGGAGCCTCTTATCCCCCACATGTTCCAGCGGAGATATTCGAGCAATGCCGTCGATCTCATAGGCAGCTACCCCATGAAACCTAGAGCAAACCCCGGGAATCGAACCCGGCAACCAAAAGGCTGTGCCAACAGGATTGCAGACCAGCCCAAAATAATAGGTACGAGTCCATGTAAGCCACGTCCGGGATAGACTGGTTGGATTCCACTGCTGACTGCATCACACCTAGGATACTCACGCTACGCGCAATGAGTGATAGCAGCCAGATATCGATGCGGACCCGAGCTGCGCTCTACCACCATCAACATCAATCCAAGGAACATTATACACAATATGTAGGGTGCATAAACGGTTGCAACCACTAAATATGTGAAGACTTCGTAAGTAACGGGTAATCCAAAAATGTTCCAGCGAGCATTCAGCGTCAGCACTAGAGAGCAAGCGGCCTTGCTTTTTGCGCCGGGGGGACACTCCCCCACGGGGGTGTTTGTTGCCCCGCCTGCGGCGTGGCCGTGCTGTTCGAGTCCTGTACCGTCCGGCTCCGACGTGGGTTAGTGGATGACGCAACAA
>ERZ780162.382-NODE-382-length-35843-cov-10.712865_pt1 | contig 35843 bp, 44 predicted proteins | sample MGYA00511474_ERZ780162 | MGnify/ENA primary metagenome ERZ780162 (study PRJEB29588, sample SAMEA2143633) | human gut metagenome | biome: human gut; feature: human-associated habitat; material: faeces | place: Denmark | collected 2008/2010 ...
GCAGGCGCTCAATGCCGGATTAGCGCCGATAACGCCGCACTTATATATGACGCAGTGCTTAGACGATAAAAAGCCACAGGAGCGGGAGCAGGGAATGGCTGCGGGCATGGCATTGCTTAAGACCTGTGATTTTGTCATAGTTGGCGTGAAATATGGAGTAAGCGAGGGTATGAGCCGGGAGATACAGACGGCGGACAGGCTGGGTATCGAGGTAGTAAACGCAGACAGGCTGGCATTTAAGCTACTGGACGATAGGCGGCAGGAGGAAATAAAAGCAGAAAGATACGCGAAAATGAACTGCTGCAATTTCTGCAAAGGTAGCAGGCTACATACCTGTACTGGTTATGATTGCAGTTTACCATACCGGACAGCCTTTGCGTTTGCGATTACACACATAGAACTTTTGTAAAGGAGATTTAGGAGAATGAGGAAATTAAGACGGGCAGTATTGAGAAATGAGGCAAACAGATTGAGCCATTACGGGCAGAACGGAAAGAGTATTGCAATTTTCCGCAGTCTGTGGGCGGATTACAAGGAGCTGAAACGCCATAAGGCGGCAGAAGCCGCAGAAAACGGCCTGCTGGCGCAGATTAAGGCAATCCGCAAGAAGAAAGCGGCAAAGCGGCTGTAAATCCATGACAACAGTAAAAAGCCCCTACGGTACGGGAATACCATAGGGGCTAAGCTATACAGCTTTTCAACCTAAGACCAGTATAAGCATTGTATGGCGAAAAGTCAAGGAATTACACGGGCTGAAATGCCCGTTTTACCACTTGATAAAAGTATTAACTATCCGACAGGGAGGATAAAAATATATGCCATACGTAGAGAGGATAACAAGGGCTGGAAAGACCATAGAGGTAGAGCGTTACTTTACCAGCAGATATAAAAAGCCGGGGATAAAGAGAGGGGATAAGGTTAAGCCCACAAAGGAGCAGCAGGTAAAGGTAAACACCAGACAGGCAGAAAGAAAGCTGCGTATCCTGATGAACGCTAATTTTGGCTATGGAGATTATCACGTCATACTGGACTACATACGGGAGAAAGGAAAGGAGCCGAGGAGCCGGGAGCAAATGCGGGAGGATATAGATATATTCCTGCGGGAGCTGCGGAAAGAGTACAGGAGACAGGGGAAAGAGCTTAAGTACATACATGTTATGGAGATAGGCGAAAAAGGGGCAAGGCACCACCACCTTGTCATAAACCAGATAGACACAAAGGTATTGCAGCAGTGCTGGTATAAGGCTTATGAGGGGCACAACAGGGTAAAGGTTTTTCCGCTGGACGATACCGGGAATTATGCGAAGCTGGCAAGCTATTTTATCAAGTATACGGACAAGCATAGAACGAAAGAGGACGGGGCGCTACAGGGTAAGCGCTGGAATTGCAGCAAGAACCTTGTGAGGCCGGAGCCGGAGATAAGGATAATAACAGAGCGCGCATGGTTTAAGGCAGAGCCGAGGGCGATAAAAGGGTATTACGTGGATAAGGACAGCGTAAGCAAGGGAATACACAGCCCGGATTATTACGGGTACGGATATTTCAGATATACGCTTGTAGAAATCGAAAAGGACGGAGGATAGAACGATATGGGAAAAGTGATTTTGATAGCCGGAATTGTATTTATAGCGCTGGCCGTTATAGAAATCGTCTGGTTTATTCTGCGGGGGATTACGTCGGGTATCAATCAGTGCCACGAATGGGAAGAAAACCCGGACAAAAAGGAAAGCGAGGAGACGCGGGAACATGAGAAACTTTAGACTGGACGACGAGAGCGGGCAACAGGAGGCGCTTTTCAGCTGGGCGGCCTACAATACTGGGCGTATGCCGGAGCTGGAATATATGCACCACGTCCCAAACGGAGGAAAGCGGGACGCGGCGACGGCAATAGCACTGAAACGGCAGGGAGTAAAGGCAGGAGTGCCGGATATTTGCTTACCAGCACCGAGGGGAATATACCACGGGCTTTACATAGAGCTTAAGGCCGGGAGGAACACAACAACGGCAAAGCAGAGGAGCTGGTTAGACTACCTACGGCAGCAGGGATATTTCACGGCGGTATGCTACGGCTGGCAGACAGCGGCAGAACTGGTAGAGCGGTATTTACTGCATACCGGGCAGCTGGGAGAGCCGGGGCAAACGCTGGGGAAAGCGTGACAGGACAAAAGAGTAGGAAACATACAAACAGCTGCGCCCGGAGGCGGCGCAAGAAAGCGAGGTAGAGAATGAGGACAGTAAGCATTTTGAATTTAAAGGGAGGAGTAGCCAAGACCTTTACGGCGGTAAATATGGCTTATGAGTTGCACCGCAGAGGCTTTAAGGTACTGCTGGTTGACAATGACAAGCAGGGGAATTTAAGCCGGGCGTATGGGCGATATGACGCAGAGAGCGTAGCGCCAGTGAGCAGGATATTAAGCGGGGACTGGCAGGTAGCGGTAGAGTTGATACAGCACACGGATTACGAGGGCTTAGATATTCTTACAGCAAATATGTCGCTTATGGGCGCTACGTGGCAGCTGACAGCGGAGGAGGCGGGAAACCAGATAGACCGCTTTAAGCAGTTTATGGAACACGCAGACTGGGTAAGCGGGTATTACGATTACTGCATTATCGACAATCCGCCGGATATAGGGCTTAACGTGGTAAATGCGCTGGCAGTAACGGACGAGGTTATAGTACCTGTGAAGATTGACGAATGGGCGCTTGACGGGCTGGACGTTCTGGCAGAGCAGATAGAGGACGCAAAGCAGATTAACCCGCGCCTCTGCCTGCGGGGGATACTGATTACAGCATACCAGAATACGGACGGAGAGGCAGCGGGTAAGGAATGGCTGGAACGGCAGAAAATGGAGGCGTACAGAACCGGGCAGCCATACTACAGCATTTTAGGAGTTATCCGATATTCCAGAAAAGTAGCAGAAAGCACATTTAATTTTAAGCCGATTTATGAGTATAGCCCCTGCTGCGGGGCGGCGCAGGATTACAAAAAATTTGTGACGCAGTACACCGGGAAAGCGAGGTAGAGGGTATGGCAAAGTTTGGATTTAACGACATTCTGAACGCAAAGAGTAAGGCGGCGGGAGCAGGAACGGTTACGGACTATACGGAAATCTGGTTAAATCCGCATGATGTGAAGCCGTCCGAAAATAATTTTTACTCACAGGAGAATATAGAGGAGCTGGCAGACAGCTTTTTAGCAGTAGGCCAGCAGCAGCCTACGGTACTGGGGAGGATAAACGGAGAGTTTCGCATAGTAAGCGGACACCGCAGAAACCTTGCAAATATTATGAACCTTGAACGGGGACATGAAGAATATAAGCGCGTCCGTTATCTTTACAAGGATATGACGGCGGCCATGCTGGACTTATCGCTGATTATTGGAAACGCATATAACAGGGAGCTTACACCGTGGGAGAAAACCCAGCAGGCGCAGAAGCTCAAAGAGGCGCTTTTACGGGCAAAGAAAGAGGACGGATTAGAGATTACCGGAAAGCTGCGGGATATTATCGCTGATTTGATGAACGAGAGCAGCACAAACGTAGCCAGAATGGATAGTATCAACAAAAATGCCACGCCGGAGATTAAAGAGCAGTTTGCACAGGGGAATATAGGCATATCCGCTGCGTATGAGGCGGCAAAGCTGACACCAGAGGAGCAAAAAGAGATAGCGGAGCAGGCGGCAGCAGGCGCAGACATAAGGGCAAAAGAGATAGCGGCAAAGGTGGCAGAGAAAAAAGCCGGGGACGATTACGAAACGCCGCACCCGGAAAGCATAACGTCCCTGTGCTATTCCTGCCTGCACTATAAGGACTGCAACGTAAAGACGGGAACCTGCGAGAAATGCGACCAGTACATAGATAAAGCAGAGGCAGAAAAGACGGAGGAGCAGCGATATAGTGAGGAGCAGGACAAAATAGACCGGGAGACAAAAAAGAAGCTGCGGGAGCAGGCAGACCGGGAGAAAATGGAGCATTTACCGAGCGACAGGGGAACGGGGCGCAAGGTACATGATATAAAGATTGCAGCAACGTATTATGACGACGTAGTAAGCGGGAAAAAGCGTTTTGAACTGCGAAAAAATGACAGAGGCTATAAGGCGGGAGAAAGCCTTAATATGCTGGAATTTAAAGACGGGAAATTTACAGGGCGCACAATAAGCGCAGATATTACCTATATGCTGCAAGATTATACCGGGCTGGCAGAGGGTTATTGTATTTTGGGGATTGAAGTAACGGGGCATACAGGGGATATGTCCGAAACGGACACCAAGATACCGGGACAGTTAAGTTTTGGCATGAACCCGCCAGAGGTAGACATAGAGGAGGAACGATAGAGAATGAAATATAGGCAGTGGAAAAAGAATTATAAAAAGCGTTACGGAGTAAATCCGCCGCCAGAGATTGACAAGCGAAAGCGCAGAAAACAGGTAGCAAGGGCATTAAACGCCCTTGCTTATGCTGATTTAATAAAGGCAGCGGAAAAGGCGACAGATACAATTACAAATGTGATTGCAGAATTTATGCGGGCATTAGGGAGAGGCTGCGATACAGCGGGAACAGTTTTTAGAAATGCGGCAGACGCAATAAAGCCGCTGGATATAAAAGGGCGTATTTTTAGCTGGGAAGTGCGAAGCTACGGAACTGATTTATACGCCGTCTATGAAATAAATGCGCTGGGAGGGGCAGACGAGCTTAGAGCGCTTACGCACAGTAAGAGCGCTGCGGAGAAAATAGCAGAACTTTTGGAAAACGACCAGATAGAGCATTTTAAGGCGACCTGCCCGGAACGGGTAGTAAAAAGAGACGATGGCATAGACGTTTTGGATTATGCGGGTATAGTTGCGAATACAGGGGAGGCGAAAATGTGCAAAGAAACGCGGAAAAATGGATTTACGGAGAATTGACAGGAGAGGACAAAGAAATTTTTGGAAAGATTGAGGAGGCGTTAGGATTTAGGCTATTTGTCTGGCAAAAAAGTTTTTTACTGACAGGATGCTTTAGACGAATGGGAGCGACAACGGCGGAATGTTTGCGCGATTTGCTTTTTAAGGGAATGGAGCCGCTGGATTTTTACAGGTATCCGCCAAACAGCAAAAGAGAAAGGATAGAAAGAGAAGAACTACGGAAAATCAAGGAAAAGTTGGACGCAGCAGGAATTAAGACACGGCCAATTTTTTGGAATGAGAGCGATAGAGCAAGGTATTACAGGGAGCAAGGCGCACCGGGAAGGTGTGAAAGCCCGGATTGTAAAAACTGCCCGTTTCCACCTTGTGAGAAAGGAGGGCGCAGGATATGACGGATTTTTTATTGATAATCATAATAATTTTACTGCTTGCGATATTTGGGCGGCTGGAAAATGTGGGAAAAGGAGAAAAAGACAATGCAGGTAAAAGAGACAGAAAATAAGAGCGTAAAAGTGGAAGAAATGACGGGGCGGGAAATCAAAGCAGGAAACGGAGAGCTGACAGAGGAGGGAGAAAGCCCAAAGGGCGAAAGCTGGGTAGCAATTCCAGAGGCGGAATTAGAGGGGCTGATACAAAAGGCAGCGAAAGCGGCGGTATCAGAATTTAAGCGGCAGGAGGAAAAGGATAAAAAGAGGGATAAGTATCACAACACTTTTGCCCTTATGAAATGTTACCGTGACGCGGTTTTCCATATCGAACACGCAGTAAGTGACGGGGAGCAGCTGGGACTTGCCGGAATGACAGAGGAGCAGCAGAGGACGTATTTAGAGAGCGTGCGCCGGAGCAGGTTTAAAACGCTGATTATGACAGCACATATAGACAAGGCCATAGAGGAGATAGAGCGCAGGCGGAAAGAGGCAGACAGGGAAGTAGAATACAGAGCCTTTGAGCTGTACTTTATGCAGGGCTGGGATTATGCACAGATTGCCGAGGAACTGAACACAGGGAAGAACACGCCGCGCCGCTGGGTTACTGGCATAATCAATGAGCTTTCAATACTGCTGTGGGGAATTGACGAAGAGAGGATAAAGTAAATGCTATACGTGATACGCAGGAAGAAAGACGGAGCGCTTGTGACTGGCACAGATTACCGCTATTATCCACACCACCAGATATTAAAATATCCCACAAAGCCACCGCTTATTATTTCAGACTACGACGGGGAACTGCCAGAGAGCATACAAGCAGAGATAAAGCATAGGGGTATCAATTTAAAATACTATGAGATAGTGCCAATAGAAATAAAACAGATTATAGCAGGCATGGGGCAAGCGTGGTAAAATCGTGGTGTTTACATGGTAGAACGAAAGAGATACAATGATAGCATGGAAAGAGTAGGCGAGAGCTTAAGCATACAGCGTGAGCGGCCTACTCTTTTCTTTTGCTTACTCATTCTTAACCTCCTACCCAGCGCATGAAACTTAGGGCGCTGGGGATTTTAAAGAAAGGAGCGGGGCGGTATGAAAGCATGGGCGAAAGCATTTTATTTATCGGCGGCATGGGAACAAACCCGCGCCGCTTATCTTATGTCACAAGATTATATCTGTGAGCGCTGCGGGGAACCTGCAAAGGTAGTACACCATAAGCAGTATATAACCAAAGAGAACATAGGAGACGCAGGCGTTACGCTATGCTGGGATAACTTAGAGGCGCTGTGCCAAGACTGCCACAACAAAGAACACCACAGGCAGGAAAGACAGCGGCGGTATCGGTTCGACGAGGACGGCGGGATACTCCCCCCTATCTCAAAGAAAAATTAAAGGGGACAGATACCGAGGGGGATACCCTAAAATTACCCTGCGGGCGCGCGCATACGTGGTGTAGGGGGTGTGGTGTAGCGCAGGAAAGGAAAGCGGGGTAAAGGAATGGCAGCAAAGAAAGAGAGGACAAAAGAGCAGAGGATTAAGGCAGAGAAAACCAGACTTAAAGGGATTTTCAAAGAGTTAGACGAGAATAAGAAAAAGTTGGTAACGCCGCTGATAGAAAAGGCTGCATTTATGAGTATCGAGCTGGACGATTTGCAGGAAACCATACGGCAGGAGGGCTGGACGAGTGAGTATCAGAACGGAGAAAACCAATGGGGAACTAAGAAAAGCCCGAAGGCTGATACTTACATAGCGTTGAGCAAGAATTATGCAGCAGTCATTAAGCAGCTGATTGATTTAGTGCCAGCTGCGAAACGAAAGGAAAGCAGGCTGCAAGCCCTGCGGGACGAGTAACACGGCTGCACCGTACAGAAACTATATCTATGAGTACCACGCGAAAATAAACAGCGGCGAGATTACGGCGGGAAAGTGGATAAAAGCTATTTATAAAATCATTGTAGACGGGCTGGAAAAGCAGGAGTATTTCTTTAATGCAAAGACCGCAAATAAAGCCATACGCTTTATAGAAAATTTCTGTCACCACAGCAAAGGGCGCAACGATTTAATCAAGCTGGAACTGTGGCAAAAGGCCATAGTTTCCGTGATTTTTGGCATACAGGACGCGGAAAAAGTGCGCGTTTTCCGCGAAATTTTTATAGTAATCGGCAGAAAAAACGGCAAAAGTTTATTTGCTTCTGCGATTATCGCATACATGGCGTACTTAGAACCGGAATACGGGCAGGAAATCTATTGTTTAGCGCCGAAGTTAGACCAAGCGGCGCTTGTGTATGACGGATTTTATCAAATGGTACAGGCAGAGGACGAGCTTTTAGAGCTGGCAAAGAAGCGCAGGAGCGATATTTATATCGCAGAGACGAACACGGTAATAAAACCGATTGCCTTTAATGCAAAAAAATCAGACGGCTTTAACCCGCAGCTGGTGGTATGTGATGAAATGGCAGCATGGAGCGGAGACGCCGGGCTTAAGCAGTATGAGGTTATGAAGTCTGCTTTAGGAGCGCGTACCCAGCCCATGATTTTAAGTATCAGCACAGCCGGATACATAAACGATAGTATTTATGACGAGCTAATGAAACGCAGCACCAGCTTTTTGAAAGGCAATAGCAAAGAGCGCAGGTTATTACCATTCCTTTACATGATTGACGATGTGGAGAAATGGAATGACATAGAGGAACTAAAGAAAGCAAACCCGAATATGGGAGTATCCGTAAAGGAAAGTTTCTTTATGGATGAGATAGCGATAGCAGAGAGCAGCTTAAGCAAGAAAGCAGAGTTTCTGACAAAGTATTGCAATATCAAGCAAAACAGCTCGATTGCATGGCTGGAATATACGACCGTAGACGGGGCAGGCGTGGAAAAGACCTTAGAAGATTTTAGGGACTGCTACGCAGTGGGAGGCATTGACTTAAGCCAGACAACAGACCTTACGGCGGCCAGCGTGGTAATTGAAAAGGGCGGCGTGCTTTACGCCTTTACTCAATTCTTTATGCCGAGGAACCGGGTAGAGAGCTTGCAGGCCACGGACGGCGTACCCTATGACATATTTGTGAAAAAGGAGCTGATTACCTTAAGCGGCGAGAACTACGTAGACTATAAAGATGTGTTCAACTGGTTTGTTATGCTGCTGGAAACCTACGGAATAAGGCCGCTGCAAATTGGATACGACCGATACAGCGCCCAGTATCTCATAAACGATATGAAAAACTATGGTTTTCACATGGACGACGTTTTCCAAGGGGAGAATTTAACGCCTGTAATACGGGAATTTGAGGGTATCATAAAGGACGGCAATTTCAAGATTGCCAATAACAACTTGCTTAAATCACATTTCCTTAATGTGGCGCTTAAGCAGAACATGGAAACCCGGAAATTCAGACCGATAAAGATAGAGCAGCGGGCGCACATAGACGGTTTTGTATCTGTCATAGACGCTATGACAGTGCGCCAGAAATATTACGAGGAGTGCGGCGAGCTGCTTAAAAACGCTGCATAGAAAGGGGAGAGTAAACGCATGAAATTTATAGATTACCTGTTTCATGGAAGAAAAATGCAGGTAATAGACAGCTATTTTAAAATGCTGAACGGGTACAGCCCGACGTTTACCAGCTTTAACGGCGGCGTGTATGAAATGGATTTGACAAGGGTAGCAATCAACAGCTTTGCTACCCATTGTAGCAAGCTAAAGCCGGAGGTTGAGGGCAGCGCCCACAAGCGATTAGAGCGGGTATTACAGTATAAGCCAAACTACTTTATGGATACAGTGAAGTTTATAAAACGTCTGGCGACAATCTTAGCGGTGGAAAACACCGCTTTTATTATGCCTATTGAGGACGAGGCAGGAAACCTGTGCGGCTGGTATCCGATACGCCCGCAACGCTGCGAGGTGGTAGAGGCAGCAGGGCAAGTATACTTGCGGTATCTGTTTGCAAATGGAGAGTACGGCGCTATTGAGTTTGAGCGGGTGGGGATTATGACGGACTTTGAATATTCAGACGACCTTTTTGGAGAGGACAACACCACGCTTAAGCCGACAATGCAGCTGATACATACCCAGAATGAGGGAATTATTAACGCTGTAAAAAATTCTGCAAATATCCGCTTTCTTGCAAAGGTGGCAAATATGCTGAAGCCGGAGGACATTAAGAAAGAGCGGGAACGGTTTACCGAGGACAACTTAAGCGCAGACAACAAAAGCGGAATGATTATTTATGATAATAAATTCAGCGACTTAAAACAGGTAGAAAGCAAGCCGTACACGCCAAATGCGCTGCAAATGCAGCAGATACAGGACAGCGTATGTACCCATTTTGGTACAAGTATGGATATTCTGCAAAATAAATTTGATGAAAATACGTGGAACGCCTATTACGAGGGGAAAATAGAGCCTTTTGCAATCCAGCTTTCCCTTGTAATGACGAATATGACATTTACAAAGCGGGAAATTGCACAGGGAAACGCTATTGTATTCAGCGCAAACCGCCTGCAATATGCCAGCAACGCCACAAAGCTACAGGTAAGTACGCAGCTTTTTGACCGGGCGCTTTTGTGCCGGAATGATGTAATGGATATATGGAACATGGCGCACGTAGAGGGAGGCGAAAAATACTATATCCGAAAGGAATATACCGAAGTTAGCAGGCTGGACGATAAAAAAGAGGAGCCGAAAATAGTAGTGCAGCCGATACAGCCGGGGCAGCAGGAGCCGGAGGAGCCGCCAGCAGGCGGGGAGGAGACGGAACCGCCGCAGCCGGACGATAAAGGACAGAAAGGAAGTGGAGAAAATGCCGTTTAAGACAGACAGGGAATATAGGGCGCTGGCCGCGCCTTTATCTGTGCAGGCAGCAACGAAGCGGATAGATACGGAGTATTACGTAGAGGGCTATGCGACAACTTTTGATAAGCCGTACCTGCTTTATGAGTTTGAGGACGGCACAAAATTTTACGAAAGAATAGACGCACACGCGCTGGACGGCGCGGATATGAGTGACGTTATCATGCAGTACGACCATGAGGGGCGGGTATTTGCCCGCCAGTCCAATAAAACGCTGCTTCTGATACCAGACCACAAGGGGCTTTTGATTGCGGCCGATTTGGGAAAGACAGATTTAGCCCGAGGGCTTTATCAGGACATAGAAGCAGGCATGATAACTAAAATGTCGTGGGCGTTCCGGGTGCAGGAAGAAAGTTACGACCGGACGACACGCACAAGGACAATCTTAAAAATCAAAAAGGTTTATGACGTGTCCGCCGTGAGCATACCGGCAAACGGAGACACTGAAATAAGCGCCCGCAGTTTTGCGAGTAGGAGCTACGAAGCAGAGAAGCAGGAGCGGCTTTATAAGCGGGTGCAGTTGCTAAAGATTAGAGCCAGTTTATAAGACGAGAAAAGGAGAATTAAAAGCATGAAAACTTTAAAGGACATTGAGGCAAGATTAGCCCAGATTAAGAACGAGCTGAACACCAGAGGGGCAGAACTGACGGAGGCAGAGATTGCCGCTTTTGAAACAGAGGTAGGAGATTTGCAGGAGCAGAGGCAGGCGCTTTTAGACAGCGCGGAAAAGAGAAAGAAGCTGCTGGAAAAGATTGCAAACGGCGAGCCTGTAGACGACGGGGACGGAGGAGAAACAACGCCTACGATTTTGAGGAACTTTAAAGGCGCTGCCGGGGAAACGGACGGCGATAAATACGCGAGCATGGAGTACAGAAAGGCATTTATGCAGTATGTGTGCCGTGGTACAAAAATCCCCGCAGAGTACCGGGCAGACGCGGTAAGCACAACTACAGACGTGGGGGCAGTCATTCCTACTACGGTACTTAACCAGATTGTGCAGAAGCTGGAAAGTACGGGAATGATTTTAACCCTTGTTACCAGAACGGCGTATAAGGGCGGCGTGGCAATCCCCGTATCTACGGTTAAGCCTGTGGCAACGTGGGTAAGCGAGGGGAAAGGCAGCGATAAGCAGAAGCATACCGCAACAAAAGACGGCATGATTACTTTTGCATACCATAAGCTGCGCTGCGCGGTAGCCGTATCTCTGGAAGTGGATACAATGGCAATCAGCGCCTTTGAAACACTGCTTATCAACAATATCGTAGAGGCCATGACAAAGGCGCTGGAGCAGGCAATCATTGACGGCGACGGTACGGGCAAGCCGAAAGGAATTTTAGCGGAAACGCCGGAGGCAGGGCAGGCAATCGAAAGCGCCGCGCCCGCTTACGCCGACTTAATCGCAGCAGAAGCCGCGCTGCCGCAGGCATACGAAAACGGGGCTGTATGGTGCATGAGCAAGAAAACTTTCATGCAGTATTACGGGCTGACAGATACCAACGGGCAGCCTATCGGCAGGGTAAACTATGGACTTGCAGGAAAGCCGGAGCGTACCCTTTTAGGCCGTCCGGTAGTGTGCTGCGACTATGTAAAGAGCTATGCAAGCACGCTGGCAACGGGGGACGTGTTCGCTTTCCTTTTCAATTTCAAGGACTATGTGCTTAACACAAACTATGCTATGGGAGTGAAAAAGTACGAGGACAACGATACGGACGACCAGGTAACAAAGGGTATCATGCTGGCAGACGGCAAGGTAGTTGATAAGAACAGCCTTGTTACAATCAAGATGCTGGAAAGCGCGTAAGGGAGGCGTGGGCGTATGACAAATACTTTAGATGTGAAACAGCTGGAAAGTATGAAGAAAGCCGACTTGCAGGCGTTGGCGCGGGAGCTGGGAGTAAGCGACGAGGGGACGATTAAGGAAATTGCCGCACGCTGCGCGGCGATAGAGGTGGACGTACCCGACGAAAGCGAACTGACGGAGGAAGATAAAGAGCTTGCACGCGAAGCAGAAGCGGAGCAGGCAGAGCAGGAAAAGCAGCAGCAGGAGAACAAGCCGGGAGAGGGAAAAGTGAGGGTAAAGGTACTGGCAAGGTACTTAGATAAGCACTTAAACCAGATTAAAGAGCCGGGAGAGGTTTTTATTACGGACAAGGAACGAGCAGAGGTTTTGGACGGAAAGGAACTTGTAAAAATCGTAGAGTAACAGAGATAAGAGGCGGGAGCTATGGAGACATACGCGACCGCCTATTTTTGACATTCACTTAGAAAGAGGGTACGGGTATGGCAGCAGATACCACACTGACAGAGAAAATGCGGGCGGCGCTGCGTATCAGCAGTACCAGTGCAAAAATCACAGAGGAAATAGAGGATTGTATAGAAGCCTGCAAAGCAGACCTTAAGAACGACGGAGTAAAGAGGGTTGATGAAAACGACGCGCTGATTATCCGGGCAATTACGCTGTACTGCAAAGCGGAATTTGGATACCAGAACAACGCTGAAAAATTCAGAAACTCTTACGACATTTTGAAAATGCGGCTTTCCATGTCGCAGGAGTACAATACTGCGCCGGATATGTCCGAAACGGACACCGCAGGCGGGGAAAGTGGGGCGGAAAATGGCTGAATGGGCGGACGAAATCACACTGATAAGCGAAACGGAGCAGGCAGAGAGGGTAAATGGCAATGGTTTTCCCGTAGAGCCTGCGGAAAGCAGCCGTACTGTTTTCTGCAACATGAAATCCGTAGGGTACAACGAATATTTCAAAAGTGAGCAGACAGGAAAAGTGGTAGAGCGTAAATGCGAGGTACATAAGGCGGATTATGGCGGCGAGGATACCGTAGAAATGAACGGGCGGCGCTATTTTGTCCTTAAAACCTACGACATTGACGAGGACACTATAGAGCTTACGCTTACAGACCTGCGGCACAAAGGAGAGGGGGCATAAAATGGGAGCATTTAATACCGTGGGCTTAGAGGCTGTTATTGAGTCTTTCAGCAAGCGGGAGCAGGCGACCGTTTCCGCCGTCCCTAAAATGCTGAAAGCAGGCGCAGACGTGCTGGTAGAGGCACAGAGGGCAGAGGCAAGGGCTATGGGTATCGTAGAAACGGCTGGTTTTATCAATTCCATTAAGGCGACAGCAGTAAAGGGAGACGAACGGGAGCAGTACGTTGACGTATACCCGCAGGGCAGGGCAAAACACGGGAACGACCGCAAAGGCGATAAGAGCAAAGTGCGCTATGCAACTATCGGATTTGTGGCGGAATATGGGACGAGCAGCCAAGCAGCACGCCCTTATATGACGGTAGCCAATGAGAAAGCGCACGACAAAGTAGTAAACGAGCAGCTGAAAATATGGGAGCGTGAAAACAATGGATAGCTTGCAGAATGTATTAGAGAGCGCCGGGCTGCCTGCACAGAGAGGAGTTTACACAGGAAAGAAAAAGCCAGCCGCCTATTATACATTCCTGCGGATTATGAAAAATGCCGCTGTAAATGCCGACGATAAGCGGCAGGGCAGCCGGGAAATGTATCGGGTAACGCTTTTTTCCAAAGTGGACTTTGAGGAGCAGTTAGAAAAGACGCTGGAAATATTGGAGGCAGCAGGATACTACATAAACAGCGTGGATACAGAAGAATTTGAAACAGAAACCGGGTACTGGTACGTGCCTATCACAATCGAGATATTAAAGGAGTGAAATAAAATGACATTAGGATTAAAAGACCTTTACTATGCGTTATGCACAGAGGAGGACGGCGTAGAGAGCTACGGAACACCAAAGAAAATGTCTGAAGCTATGACGGCTTCTCTTTCTGTGGAGACGGCCAGCGCTACGCTTTACGCTGATGATACATTGAGCGAGAGCGTACAGGAGTTTTCAAGCGGCACGCTGACACTGGGGATTAAGGATTTAACGCCGGAGGTGCTGGCGGAACTGCTGGGGCAGGAGGTAGACCAGAATAAAGTTGTATGGGCTGGAAAGGACGACGAGCCGCCCTTTGTGGCCGTTGGATTTAGGGCGAGAAAGACAGGCGAGAAATACCGCTATGTATGGCTGCTGAAATGCAAGTTTAACCTGCCGTCCGAAAACTACGAGACAAAAGGCAAGAGCATTACTTTTAACACGCCGGAGATTGAGGCAAGTATTACCGCAAGGAAGTCTGACGGACGTTGGAAAGCGGATTTTGTGGGGACGGAAAAAGACACGGCGGCGACAACGTGGTTTACGGAAGTGCCGGAACCTGCGCCCGCTATGGAAACAGCATAAGGAAAGGAGGAGAGGCGCGGCACAGGCCGCGCCTTATTTAAGATATGAGCGCATTAAAAGACGGAGGATATACAGTTACGCTGAAAGGCAAGGAGTACCGATTACTCTTTACCCTTAACGCACTGGACGAGATACAGGGGAAGTTTGGCGGATACGATAAGCTGAACGAGGTTTTTAACCAGAATAACCCAGACTGGGTAAAAGATACAAAATGGCTGCTTACCCTGCTTTTGAACGAGGGGCTTTTAGAGGAGGACGAGAACGCAGAACTTTTGACAGAGACGCAGGTAGGCAGAATGATACACACAGGAAATTTGCAGGAAGTCCAGAGAGCTATTTACGCGTCCTTTGTTGCCGGGACAGCCGGAGACGGAGAAAAGGACAACGAGGACGGGGAGGAGCCGGGAGAGGAAAACGAAGATACGGGGGAAATGGCAGCCGCGCAGGAAGATTAGACACTGCGCGGCTTTTATATATCGCTATGGTGCTACTGGGATACCGGGAGCGCGAGGCGTGGAGAAAAACACCGTATCAGATTGTGACGCTGTTTAAGTATCACAAAGAGTATAGCCAGCCTGCTTTTGTACCAGTGCAGACGCAGGCAGCAGTACCGAAACAGGCAGCAGGAGGCATGGACGCTATCGACATAGCATTAGGGGGACTGTAAAGCATGGCTATTTATTGCGCAGTTTTAATGTGATTTTACACCCGTAAGAAATTGCCTGCCCGTCCTTTCCATGGCCGCCGCCGTAAACATCTATGGCGCTTACGCTGTCAATACGTTCCCAGTTATCAGAAACAAATTGGACTTTATCAGCCGGGATATTTCCGATTTGCAGGCCATTAGCGTAAACACCGTAGGCAGGGCTGCCCTCAAATTCGTAGGGCTGTAATTCTAATTCTATGTATTCGTCAAAGGGAGCGTCATGGAAATTTATTTTACGAAGAATAGATTGACGCAATGCGCCGTTTTCGTTTTTGAATGTCACGCCGGACAGCTTTATAGTGACAAATTCAAATTCATTTTTAGGCGCAGAGATAGGAGTAGAAGAAACAGAAGTAGGAGGAGTTGCTAAATTGTCTGAATTTTCCGGGGGGGGGTAGTATTATTTGCAGACTTTACGCCTGCTGTAGCACTTATGGCGCTATCGGAGTTTTTAAAAGAGCGATACGCAAGGAAACCAAAAATTGCAGCTATTAAGAGACAGCCAACAGCGCCAGCGACATTACCGCTAAATAATCCGCTTACAGCAGAAAGGGAAAACAGTAGCGTTAAGCCGCAAAAAAATAATCTTTTTTTCATAGGGATTTACCGCCTTTCTTGTTTTGAAAAAATTATAAAACATTGTCGATTTAAAAGCAACAAAAAGGAGGGGAGAACGTGGCAGATAAGGCACAGAACATAAGAACAAGATTAAGCATTGACGGAGAGAAGCAATATAAAGAAGCCTGTTCCAGTATAAACAAAAGCCTTAGTCTGCTTAATTCTGAAATGAAACTTGTCACTGCGGAGTACAAAAACAACGCAGACAGTACAGAAGCATTAAAGGCAAAACAGGATATTTTACAGAGGACATACGAGGAGCAGGCGAAAAAAGTAGCTGAAACGGAAAAACAGTTAGAAAGATGTAGGGACATTTACGGGGAAAATTCAGACGCGGTTTTGAAATATCAGAAAGAATTAAATTACCAGAAAACAGCGTTACAGAATACAACAAATGCCCTTAAAGAGAATGAAAAGATACAAAAAGAAGCGGTTAGCGCACAACGGCAGTATGAAAATTCCTGTAAGGATATAGACCAAAATTTAAGTTTACTGCGGGCGGAATTGCAAGAGGTAAACGCAAAGTATAAGGACAATGAGAACAGCGCAAAGGCACTGGCAGAAAAGCAGGATTTATTAAAAAAGGCGTATGCAGAGCAGGAGCGAAAGGTAAACGAAACAGAAACAGCCTATAAAAGTATCGCAGACCAGTACGGGAAAACCAGCAAAGAAGCAAAGCAGCTGGAAGAACAGCTGCATAAAGAAAAGGCCGCACTATATGAGGTAGATAACCAGATTAAAGATACAGAGGTAAGTCACAGAAAATTTTCTGCTACTTTAAGCGGTTTAGGCGGCGCTATGGCAACGGGAGTTAAGGCAATCGGCACAGCAGCGGCAGCAATCGGCACAGCCGTTGTAGCCGGGTTGGGATATGCCGTAAGCCAAGCAGACGAGGCAAAAGGCGCTTTAAATGACTTTTGCGCCGCGACGGGAACCGCGACAGACGAGGCAGACCAGTACAAGCAGGTTATGGAGAATATCTATAACGGCAATTACGGGGAGGGTTTTAAGGATATTGCGGCGGCCATGACGACGGTAAAGCAGCAGGCGGGCGATTTGGGAGCAGACGAGCTGGAAAAAATGACGACCAACGCTTTAGCCCTGCGGGACACTTTCGATATGGACGTAGCCGAGAGTACGCGGGCAGCCACACAGCTTATGCAGAAATTTGGGCTTTCTGGAGAGGAGGCATATAACCTTATCGCGCAGGGGGCGCAGCAGGGGCTTAATCAGAATGGGGATTTGCTGGACGTTATCAACGAGTACAGCAATCAGTATTCACAGGCCGGGCTTAGTGCCGAGGATATGTTTAACTCTATCAAAAATGGAGCTGAAACGGGCGTATGGAGCATTGACAAAATGGGCGACGCTTTCAAAGAGTTTAGCATACGCATGAACGACGGCACAGCTAATGAATACCTTACCAGTCTGGGGCTTAATGCAGACGAGCTGGTTAGCAAATTCCAGACAGGCGGGGAAAGCGCAAAGGAGGCCATGGGCGAGATAAGCAACGCCCTAAAAAACTGCGACGACGAGAGCCTACAGTACACCGCAGGCGTAGGGCTTATGGGTACTATGTGGGAGGATATGGGCGCAGACGCTTGCACAGCCCTTATGGACGTTGAGGGGCAGATAAGCAGGACAACGGACGCTATGGGGCAGATAAATGCAGTCAAGTATGATACGTTTGGCGAGGCCATTAAGGGAGCCGGACGGATATTGCAGACCAGCTTTATTATGCCGATAGGGGAGCAGGCGTTACCGATATTCAGCGATTTTGCAAACGAAATCAGCCGGGGAGCTGCGGAGGCGGGCGGCGATATTGGGAAATTTGCGGATAGTTTTGGGACAGCCATAAAGAACCTTACCAGCGGGCTTACGGAACTGATACCGCAGATTGCAGATTTTGCCGTTGAAATGGTATCCGGGCTGGCGCAGGGGATAGTAGAAAACGCGCCTACGATTGTGCAGGCGGGCGTTGATATTATCAAGTCTTTAGCTGACGGGATTATAGAGGCAATCCCTACGCTGACAGAAAGCGCCGTGGAAATCGTAACTACACTGCTGGATGGGATTATAGAAATGATACCCAGCTTAGCAGACGGAGCGGTACAGATTATTGCGGGGCTGGCGACGGGGATAGGACAGGCGTTGCCGGAGCTTGTGCCGAGTATAATTGACGCAGTGCTTACTATCGTGGAGACGCTGGTAAACAATATCCCTATGCTGGTGGAGGCGGCTTTACAGCTTGTTTCCGGGCTGGCTGACGGTATCGTAGCGGCGCTACCTGTGCTGATAGAACGCCTGCCGGAAATCATTACAGCAATCATAAACGCGCTGGTAGAGGGGCTGCCTATGATTATGGAAAATGCGGCAGACATTGTGATAGCGCTTGTGGACGGCATTATAAATGCAATACCGCTGTTAATTGAGGCAATCCCGCAGATTATCGTAGCCATTGTTACGGGGCTGGTAAACGGCTTGCCGCAGATTGTGGCAGCAGCAGGCCAGCTGGTGCTTGCAATCATTACGAAACTGGCAGAGCTGCCGGGGCAGATTGCAGGCGCGATAGCTGACGGCATAACAAGGATTGCGGAATGGGGCGCGAATATGCAGGCCAAGGCCAGCGAAGTAATGAACACCATGCTTACAGGCATTGTGAATATTGTAACCCAGACACCGCAGAAAATCTGGAACTGCATTGTAGGAGCCGTGACGCAGGTAGCCACATGGGGCGCGAATATGCAGGCCAAGGCCAGCGAAGTAATGAACACCATGCTTACGGGCATTGTGAATATTGTAACCCAGACACCGCAGAAAATCTGGAACTGCATTGTAGGAGCCGTGACGCAGGTAGCCACATGGGGCGCGAATATGCAGGCGAAAGCCCGCGAGGTAATGAACACTATGCTTACGAATATCGTAAGTATCGTTACGCAGGTGCCGCAGAAGATTTACAACAGTATTTCCGGGGCTATTTCCAAAGTAGCACAGTGGGGCATAGAGGTTAAAAATAAGGCCGTGGAGGGTATGAACATGGTGCTTAACGGTATCACGGGCGTATTTTCCAATATCGGCAGCACGTTTGCAGACATTGGCAGCAACATTGTAAGCGGTATCTGGAACGGAATAAGCAGCGGCTGGGACTGGCTGAAAAATAAGGTATCAAACCTTGCAAACAGCCTGCTTGACGCGGCAAAAGACGCGCTGGGGATTGAAAGCCCGTCGAAGCGTTTCCGGGACGAGGTAGGCGTATATATGGCGCAGGGTATCGGCGTGGGATTTGAAAAAGAAATGCCCGCCATAGCCAAGAGGATAGAAAAAGCCATACCGACAGAGTTTGACATTGGAACAAAGGTAAACGTAGGCAGCAATGCTGTATACGATACCGGAGGGAACCGCAGGCCATACGGTAGCGGAGCGCTGGCAGGAGGATTTACCGTTATCCAGAATATTTACGCCAACACTACGGATTATGCGAAGCAGCAGAAAGAAGCGGCGCGGCAATTCCGAATGATAGCAAGGACGGTGGGGTAAGCCTATGGAATACGAAAAGTTGATTTACACAAATGAGAGAGGCGAAAGCGTAGAGTTTAGCGCAGCCAGTATATACCATTGTAACGTGAGCAAGGATGTTGACGGTATAGCGGGCGTTACGAATGTGCTTTACAGCACAAACAGCATGGGACAGCATGGAGACACTTACGTAGGGCAGAGGATAGAGGCAAGGGATATTGATATAACGGGGCATATCAACGCCAAGGACAAGGCGCAGGCGTACGAACTGCGCCGGAGCCTCTTAAAAATCCTTAACCCGGAGCTTTCCGGCACGCTGGCCTACGAGTTTGGAGGCTTTAAGCGTGTCATTAACTGCCGCCTACATGGAGAGCCGAAATTGGAGCGCAAGAGCGTTTTGATTGAGTTTACAATACCGCTTGATTGCCTTAACCCGTTTTGGCGGGAGGAGGACGAACAGAAAGAGGATATTGCGAGCTGGGTAGCTGCGTGGGAGTTTCCCTGTGAGATAGAAAAGGATAACCCGGAAAGCATGATTTTTGGATACCGGGCAGAAAGCGTTATTGTGGACTGCTATAACGAGGGCGACGTATCAACAGGAATGAGGGTAAGGTTTACCGCACTGGGGACAGTGACGAACCCTATACTTTTAAATGTGGATACAGGGGAGTTTTTAAAGCTCAATGTTACCATGCAGACAGGCGACGTTATAGAGATTAACACCCAGTACGGGAGCAAAGGCGCAACGCTGACGCGGGACGGAGAGAAAACCGATTATTTCCGATATGTGGACGTTGACAGTACCTTTATGCAGCTGGAAATAGGGGACAACAATTTCCGTTATGACGCGGAGAGCGGCGTAAACTCTATGGAAGTCTCTATATTCTACAACAAGGAGTATCTGGGGGTATGAGTATGGAGCTTAGAGTATTTGACAAGGCCATAGAGCCGCTGGGGGCAATCGACGAGCTGGCAAGCCTGATATGGCGCATGAAATACTTTGATGTGGGAACATTCAGCCTGCTTGCCCCCATTACAGACAATAACAGTAAATTGCTGATTGAGGGCAATATTATTGTGAAGCACGACGGGAAAAAGGAAGTGACGGACGCGGCGGGCGGTATCTGGCGGCGGGCGGCACAGATTACCTATGTGCATATCACAAAGGACGAAAACGGCTTAGAGCAGATAGAGGCACAAGGGAAAATGCTTAGCTGGTGGCTCAATAAGCGCTGTATCAGCCCGCAGATTGTGGAGACAGATACAAACCAGAACCTTATAAATTCCATGATACAGAAGAACTGCGGGAGCGCGGCGACAGCAAAGCGCCAGTTTCCGCAGTTTACCATATTGGAGCAGGCGGATATGGGAGGCAGCAGCGTTGAGTATGCAAACGAGGTATACGCGAAGCTGGGCGACGAGGTAAAGGCGCGGGCACAGGCCGGGAAACTGGGCTATGACATTCTGATTAACGAAAGAGAAAAGAAATACGGATTTTATCTCTATAAGGGAAACGACCTTACAGCAAAGAATAATGACGGAAACACGCCCTGCATATTTTCCCGTGATTTTGATAACGTCAATGAGCAGGAATATACGGCCAGCATTGAAAACTGTGGGAATTTTATCTATGTGCAGGGGGCAGCTGATGAAAACGGAAATCAGCCAGTAACGACCGTAGACGGAGAGGGCGCAGAAGGGCTGGAACTGGTAGAGATTTTCTGTGAGGCTACGGATATTGCAAGGAAATACCAGAGCGGGGAGACAGAGGTAACGATACCGCTTGATACCTACATAGAAATGCTTAAGACGCGGGGAGCGGCGGAGCTGGAAAACTACGGGGAAACCATAAACTTTGTGAGTACCATAAACACAAATTCAAACCTGCGTTTTAAGGAGGATTTTAATTTAGGCGACCGTATAACCTGCAAAGAAAATAAATGGGGGATACAGATTGACGCAAGGATAACAGAAGTAACAGAGACATACCAGAAAGGCGCGGAGGAAATCGAGGCGACGTTTGGGGACAGCTTACCCACTCTGGTAGACCAAATAAGGAAAGTGAGGTAAGGGGAATGGCAAATTGCTTACCATTCAATGCGATAGAGCATGACAGGGTATATAAAGCCGAGGATTGGGCGTGGTATTTTGCCACGTTCATAGCAAACGGGGTATTTCCAAAGCCCAGCGACGGACTGCAAGTGATAGCTTACAGCGGAATGGAGATAAAGGTAAACGCGGGATACGCCTTTATCAATGGCTATGCTTTCCGAAACCCGGCAAGCGCCAGCATTACGCTTGATACGGCAGAGGGAGCCTTAAACCGTATCGACCGGGTAATAGTCCGTTGGGATTTAACACAAAGGGATATGTACTTAGCTGTTTTAAAGGGCACACCGTCTGCACAGCCAGCAGCAGTTAACTTAACCAGAAATACAGAAATATGGGAGCTGGCGCTTGCGGATATTTACGTAGGGAAAGGCGTTACCAGCATTAAAACCCAGAATATCACGGACAGGCGTTTTAATTCTGCCCTGTGCGGGATTGTGACGGGGACAGTGGAAGAAATCGACGCAAGCGTACTGACGAAGCAGTTTGACGATTTTTTCAGTACATACAGCCAAGCGGTACTTGACGAGTTTAGCGTATATAAGCAGAGCATGGAGGCTTATTTAACGGAAATCGGCGGGATTTATGACAGTTACGTAAGCAAGACAGAGAGCCTGTTTAATCAGTATAAGTCCCATTTTGAGGAGCGGTATACAGAATTTGAAAGCACATTAAGCGAATGGGACGACGAGCTTTTAGCAGCTTATACGCAGTTTATGGCAAATATGGCGACTTTCCAGACCGAGGCAGAGAGCCAGTTTAATACATGGTTTGAGAGCATAAAGGATAAGCTGGGAGAGGACGCAGCCGGGCAGCTGGCATTAGAAATTGAGGAGCTGACAGAAAGCGTAGAAGAACTGCGGCAGCAGGTACAGACGGGAAATACAGCCATGCAGGAGGCGCTTGACGGGCTGGACGCGAGGCTTACAGCAGTAGAAAACGGCTGGGGTATCAACTATAACCATGACGCAGTATTAGGGCTGTGCTACATGGGCGCAGCGTGGCTGTCCCAGCATTACGAAAGAACAGTAGAAACGGCAGTGTTAGGAGTTGGCTATATCGGCAATTCTTACCTTGCAAATACATTTTAAGAAAGGGGCATACCATGAAAGGGTTTCCAAAAACGCTTAAGACAAAAGATGATTATTACAACTGCCTTGCTATGGTGGCGGCAGGAGAGCTGAAAGCAGCAGACCTGCTGGCAAAGATTGAGGGGCTGGAAAAGCAGCGATACATACAGTGCGCCGTTGTAAAGGCAGAGGAGGCAAAGAAAGCTGTAACTATTTATTACTGCGACGAGGCAGCAGAGGGCATGGCTTTTGTGTCCGGAGACGTAAGCGGCACAGTAACGGCAGTTACCCACACAAAGAGCGAGGAGGCAGAGGCGGCAGGCGAGGAGATGAACGACAGAACCGTTTTAACCCTGTCTAAAGGAATTGCCGCAGGAAGCACCGTTATTGCGCTGGAACACGCGGAAAAGGTAGCGGGAATGGATACAAACGATATTGCAGCGCTGAAAGGAGTTTTAAAGAAGTATGAGTAGATTATTGGTTGACGACGTAACGAAAACAGACAGCCGGGCGCTTCTGAATGTAAGCAAAATGGCGACTATCAGCGACATTGTGACACCGACGAACCAGTATTTATACGCCAGCGGAGCCAATGAACTTACCTTAGTGGAAAACTGCGTAATTTCCGTAGGGGCAGCGGGAGTATTCAAAACAGGAAATACCGTTTTAAATGCCGCGAATTTGGACGTAGGCAGCGCTTTTACCGTGGGCTGTGATTACTACGTTTATATCTGTGACAGCAGGGTAGACGCGCAGGACGAGCAGTATGTCATTTCTCTTAATTCCACATATCCTACAGGCTGGAACGCCAGCAACAGCAGGAAAATTGGAGGCTTTCATTACGGGCGCTGCCGTAAGGTGGACGGGAATTTACAGCCCACAAACAGCAGCGGCGTGATTTTTGGCACAGGCTGGGAGAGCGCCGTAAGCAACGGCATTGTGCCGCGCAGCGTATGGACGCTGGGACACCGCCCGAAATGTAACCCGGAGGGCATGGTATATATCGGAGGCGGCACATGGGTAGACATTTACCTTAATTCTGACGACGGAGAAATGGGGCTGAAATCGGAGTACAACTGTGCGCCCATGACAGGAACGGAGGGCATGAACTGGTATAATTTTGTGGAGCGGCTGGCAAAGAGCGGTAAGCGCCTGCCGGATTACGCGGAGTTTTGCGCTTATGCTTTTGGCAGCCCTGCGGGACTGGACGACGCGAACACAAACGCATGGAGTGCAACGACAAATAGCGGCAGAGACGTAACGGGCAGCGTAGTTAATGCTGTATCTGCTGTAGGCTGCGTGGACGCTGTAGGCCGTGTATGGGAATGGCTGAATGATTTGATTACCAGAGCCGAACACGCCAAGAATACGGAAAACCACCCTAACGAGGCGTGGGGCTGGGATACCAATACACCGCTGAAAACAGGAGAAAAGAACTACGACGTTGGTAATATCTATCAGTATTACTATAATTCTCTGGCGGCGCTGCTGGCGGGCGGCTACTGGGACAATGGCGCGCAGTGCGGCGCGCGTGCGGTGGATTGCAACAATTACCCGTGGGGTGTCTACGCGTACACCGGGGCGCGCGGGGCGTGTGACAGTCTGTAGACGGCGGGCGAAAGCCCAGCCGCAAGTAGTGGGAGGATAAAAAAGCATGACGACGAGAGACAAAAGCGATAGGCTACACCAGAAAATATATGATTTTCTGCTTTATATCTATCCGCTGCTTAGCAAGTATCCGAAATATGAGAAATTCAGCTTACAGACAGCGACCAGAAACGCCATACTGGAAATGCTGCAAGAGGTAATAAAGTGGCAGAAAACAGCCACGAAAAGCCATTTATACGCAGCGGATACGGCATTACAGCAGAGTAAGGAGCTTCTGCGGCTGGCAAATGATTTGAAGTATAGCGCTATGAACGCCCAGCACTACGGCCAGTGCTGCAAACGGCTTGCCGAGTTGGGCGTTATGCTGGGAGAAATCATAGACGAAGTAAAGGCTACGAGATAGCCGGAATATGGGGCAGCTGCTTACTTACAGCCCTCTGGCGGCGCTGATAGCGGGCGGCAACTGGAACAATGGCGCGCAGTGCGGCGCGCGTGCGGTGAATTGCAACAATTACCCGTGGAATGTCAACACGAACACCGGGGCGCGCGGGGCGTGTGACTTAGTGAGAGCATTACAGGCGCAGTGTTTTACGAAATGCTGGCAAGGACTTTTAATTAAGCAAATGCTTAATATCCTATAGTCAGAGCGGCTGTCCCGCCGTAAGGCAAAGAGAAAAAGCAGGGCTGCTGGTTAGTAGCTGCGGCGAAAGGCAGGAGCTTTTTAATTGAAGCGTATTTCACACGTTAAGAACCGAAACGGCCAGCTGGTAACGCTTATAGAGGCTATGGCAGATTATGAAAATATCCAGATTGCCTATAAGAAAGCAAGAAAATGCAAGCGATACCGCAAGGACGTTTTGCTATTTACGAAAGAGAAAGAGGAGAATTTAGAGCGCGTAAGGCGGGAGCTGCTGGAACTGTCCTATGAGCCGGGAGAGTACCGATATTTTAAGGTATATGAGCCAAAGGAAAGGCAGATAATGGCACTGCCGTTTTATGACAGGGTGGTACAGCACGCCATAAACAACGTAATAGAGCAAATTTTCAGTAAGCGCTTTCTTTACCACTCTTACGCCTGCCGGAAAGAAAAGGGTATGCACAGAGCTTCTGCCACGCTGAAAAGCTGGCTTTATAGCTGGGAAAAGCATAACCCGGATAAGCCGCTTTATGCAATCAAAGCAGACATACACCATTATTTTCAAAGTATCGACCACGAAACGCTTAAGGCAGAGATAAGGAACCTGATAAAAGACGAGGCAGCGCTTACCCTTATCGAGAGGATTATAGACCACAACGGAACCATGCCGGACGGGATAGGGATACCCGTAGGGAACCTTACCAGTCAACTATTTGCCAATACTTATCTGAATATCTTAGACCAGTACATAAAGCACACGCTGGGAGCAAAGTATTACGTCCGATATATGGACGATTTTATAATACTTAGCCCGGACAAGTACCAGCTGCGGGAATGGCTGGCGGAGATTGAGAAGTTTTTAAGGGAACGGCTGAAATTGGAGCTTAACCCGAAAACAACGATTTTATCAGCGAAGAACGGTATAGACTTTGTGGGATATAAGCACAGGGCGACGCACAAGAAAGTAAGGCGAGACAGCATAAAGCGGATAAAGAAAACAATCCGAAAATACCAAAGAGGAGACATTACCAAAGAGAGATTACAAAAGAGTATTGCAAGCTGGACGGGACACGCAGGCCACGCCGACAGCTACAATTTACGAAAGAAAATAGTAACGCTTGCGGCAGCGGCGGAAAAGAAAGGGGGCGGCGGCTTGTAAATGGCAAGGAAAGCACTGCTTAAGGTACTGGAAGAACAGCAGGAAATTATACAGCAGCAAAGCAGGCTGATTGTGGAGCTGGTGGATACAATCGAGAGCTGGGAGCAGACGGCAGGCTATGACGGAGAAGAACTGAAAGAAAGGGCAAGAGCGTTGTGCGAAAGTGGCATAGAAACAGAGATTTACTGAATTTGCGTAGCAACGAGGCTTTCGTAGTGGAACTGGAGCGAATTAGAGACGAGGACGACAGGCAGAATAAGCGTATTGCCTTAATCGAGGAGGACACAAAGGCAATTCACAGGCTGACGACCTCTATTGAAAAGCTGGTAATTCAAATGCAGGATATGTTAGCAGAGCAGAAAGAGCAAAGTAAGCGTATCCAGCGGTTAGAGGAGGAGCCGGGCGACGCATGGAGAGAATTAAAGAAAAAGGCGCTTGATACCGTTGTGGGTATCGTGGTAGGCGCGCTGGCAACGGGGATTATCTATATGATAGCCCAGAATATTTAAGAAAGGACTGAAAGAACATGAAAGGTATTAACTGGGTAAGAAAGCTGACAAGTAGAAAGCTGTGGACGGCGGTAGCGTCGTTCGTTTCCATGATGATTGTAGCCACGGGAGGAGCGGAGAACACCGCGACACAGGTAACGGCGCTGATTATGGCCGGGGCTTCTGTGGTGGCCTACATAATCGGAGAGGGGCTGACAGACAGCGCCAATATCGGCGTTGAGGTGGAAACAGAGGTAGAAATGGACGACACAGAGGAGTAAGACAAAGAACCGGGCGCTTGCGGGAAACCGCAGGCGCTTTTTTGAATGAAGAAAAGCGGGGTAATAGCATGGCAGAAATCAAAAGCGAAAGCACTAAGGAAATGACGCAGGAAGAAATTAAGAGCTTGCGGGAAAAGGTAGCGAAAATGACACCGGAGGAGCTGCGGGAGTTTAGAAATTCTCATAATGCAGACGAAATGGGCTTTTGGGGAGAGGAGAGCGTATAATATGCAGATAAATAAACTGCTTACACCATACAATTTTACAGACGCAAACGATACAGGCAGGATAAAATATATTGTTATCCATTACGTCGGAGCGTTGGGAGGAGCAAAGGCAAACTGCCAGTATTACGCGGGGCAGTATATAGGAGCTTCTGCGCATTACTACGTTGGATTTTCCGGGGAAATATGGCAGAGCGTACCGGACGAAGATATAGCATGGCATTGTGGAGCAAAGAGCTACAAACATGCGGAGTGCCGGAATACAAACAGCATAGGTATTGAGCTGTGCGTAAGAAAGAAAAATACGGCACATCTGGGAGCAGAGGATAAGGATTGGTATTTTGAGGACGCGACCGTAAAGGCGGCGGCGGAGCTTACAAGATACTTAATGGATAAGTACGGCGTTCCTGCGTCCCGCGTTATCCGGCATTATGATGTTACCGGGAAGATTTGCCCTAACCCGTATGTCTATAACGCAACAGCGCACAAATGGGACGAGTTTAGAGGGCTGATTAGCGGAGCCGGAGTTACCGAGCCGCAGCAGAACCCGCAGGGCGCAGGCTCATATAAAGTAAAGGTTGAAATTGACGACCTTAACATAAGAGTAGGAGCAGGCACTAATTATGCCAAGACTGGGGGATATACCGGGAAAGGCGTATTCACGATTGTAGAGGAGAAAGCCGGGCAGGGCAGTACCGCAGGCTGGGGAAGGCTGAAAAGCGGCGCAGGCTGGGTATCTCTGGATTACTGCATAAAGATTGCAGGGAGCGAGACGGGAACGGCCGAAACCGGAACGGCAGACGGAGGAGACACAGAAAGCATAATCTGGGAGTTTCTGACTGGAAAAGGGCTAAATGCTTATGCCGCTGCCGGGCTTATGGGGAACCTGTACGCGGAAAGCGGGCTTGCAGCAAATAACCTGCAAAATTCCTACAGTACAAAGCTGGGAATGAGTGACGAGGAGTATACAGCTGCGGTAGATAATGGCAGCTATACTAATTTTGTGCATGACAGCGCAGGCTACGGGCTGGCGCAGTGGACGTACTACAGCCGGAAACAGGCTTTATATGACTATGCAAAGGCGGCGGGCGCGTCTATCGGAAATCTGGATATGCAGCTTGCTTTTCTCTGGCAGGAATTGCAGGGGTACAAGTCTGTTATGGAAAAGCTGACGGCGGCAACGTCTGTGCGGGCGGCCTCTGACGCTGTGCTTTTAGGATACGAAAAACCAGCAGACCAGAGCGAAGCAGTCCAGAAAAAGCGGGCAGAGTACGGCCAGAGCTTTTACAATAAGTATGCAGGGAAGAAAACCGAGGAGGCAGAACCAGAGCCGCAGAAACCAGCGGCAACAGTGCCTTATACTGTGAAAATAGATATTTCAGATTTGAATATCAGAACGGGAGCAGGCACAAACTATGCAAAGACCGGGAAATATACCGGGAAAGGCGTATTTACGATAGTAGAGGAGAAAGCCGGGCAGGGAAGTACCGCAGGCTGGGGCAGGCTGAAAAGCGGCGCAGGCTGGGTATCTCTGGATTACTGTACTAAGCTGGCATAAGCGCGGGCGTGTCGTTCTTAAGAGGACGGCGCGCCCTTATTTTTTTGTCCGAAAGTGAAAAAACACGTTGACAATATACCAAAGTTGGTATATAATAAAGAGCATAGAGAGGAGGACAAAACAAATAAGCGCAAAGCACTGGAAAGGAGAAACGGCACGTTGGGTAAGAAAAAGAAACATAAGAAAAAGCCTATCAAGTGGCAAGATTTAGCGGTCAATGCACTGATAGACTTAATCGTAGGAACGGTACTTATCATAATAGGAAAGCTGTTAGAATAAGCACCAAGGCGGGCGAAAGCCCGCCGCCTATAAAAAATATACCACAAACGGAAAGCCGAGTAAAGAGCATGATTTTAAAGTTAGGTATCTTTTTGGTGACTGTGGGAGCCATAAAGCTATGCGTAGCGCTTATAATCAGAGCGCGTGAGAAAAGAGGGGAAACATGATAGGCGAGAATATCAGAAAGGCAAGAAAAGCGGCGGGCGTTTCTCAAAAAGAACTTGCGGAACGCCTGCAAGTCCACCAAAAGGATATAAGTCGCTGGGAGAATGGGGCGCACGTCCCTACACTGGAAATATTTACAAAGATATGCAGGGAGCTTAACGCTTCTGCTGATGAAATTTTAGAATTGAAATAAAGGCGAAAGAGAGGGCTTATTATGGCAAAGAAAAAAATTGTACTTTATGGAGTTGCGGCGCTGTTTGCTGTAAGCGGTATTGTGGCGCTGCCGTCTGGGAATATAGCCGGAGGCGTAGGCTGCATTGTGATTGCAGCAGTATGCGCTTTTTTAGGCAAAAAGAGCGCAGATAAAGAAACGGAGACGGGAAAGCCAGCAAGAGAGGCTACGCGCCCGGTATCCGGCAGCAGAATTGCGGAGACAATAAGGACAAAAGTAGTAGGAGTTACGTACTGCAACGACGACGGAGAAAGCAGACAGGATATTTTAAGCAGAATGACAGGGGACGAGGAAATACAGATAGAAAAAACCGTATACAATGGAGAGCCTGCCGCGTATGTAAAATGGGGCGATAAGGTTTTAGGCTATCTGTCTGCGGAATTGTCTAAAGATTTAGCAAATAGATACCCAAAAGCCAGATATGAAGCGAAATTGTTAGAAATTTCTGGGGGGGGTACATACGTTTGGGTGCAATATAGAGCTTGATATTATCGTAGACGAACAGAGAGGCAGCGCACAGGAGCCAGCCGGGGAAACAGTCGTATACGTAGACCGCAGCAGTAAAAAGTACCATATTAAGCCTGATTGTTCCGGGATGAAGAACCCGAAAGCAATACCATTAAGCCAAGCAAAAAAGAAATACGCGCCTTGTAGGAAATGCTGCAAGTAAGTAAGACCACGGGAGCCGCAGACTTGTAAAAGAGCCTGCGGCTTTTGTCGTGCAAAAATTTACCAAAGAGAGGGATACCAGAATGGCAAATAAGAAAGGGAGCAGGCAACTTACAAAAGCTGACAGGATAAAAATAGAGGCATTATTAAAAGCGGGGCATAGCAAAAGGGAAATTGCCGCGCAGCTGCACGTACACCGCAGTACGATTTACAACGAGCTTAAGAGGGGCAGATACATACACCGCAATAGTGACTGGACGGAGGAAGAACGGTATAGCCCGGATATAGCCCAGAAACGCTGCGAGGAAAATTTAAAAGTGCGTGGCACACAGCTTAAAATAGGCAACGATATAGCCTATGCAAATTACATAGAGGATAAGATAGTAAACGAGGATTATAGCCCGGCTGCCGTTCTGGGAGAATTGAAAGCGCAGGGGAAAGAGGGGGAGTTTTCAACTACAATATGCGTTACTACGCTTTACAGTTACATTGATAAGGGGATTTTCCTTAAGCTGACAAATAAAGATTTGCCAGTAAAGAAGAATAAAAAGCGGGGCTATCATAAAGTAAAGAAGCAGCAGGCCAGAGCCAACGCCGGAGAGAGTATAGAGAAGCGCCCGGAGGAGATAGACAAAAGGGAAGAATTTGGGCATTGGGAAATGGATAGCGTAATAGGAAAGCGCGGAAAGTCTAAAAATACTCTGCTGGTACTGACAGAGCGCAAGACGAGGGACGAGATAATATTTAAACTGCCAGACCACACAGCAGAGGCAGTAGTAGCCGCAGTGGATAGGTTAGAAAGGAAATGGGGAGAACTTTTTAAACAGGTATTCAAGACCATTACCGTAGACAACGGCAGCGAGTTTGCATATTGTGAGGCGCTGGAAAAGTCTGTATTGGGAGAGGGCAACAGGACAAAGCTATATTACTGCCACCCGTATAGTAGCTGGGAGAGAGGGACAAACGAGGTAACAAATAAAATGGTGCGCCGGAAAGTACCAAAGGGGACGGATTTTGACGGAAAGACAGAGGAGGAGGTACAGAGTATAGAGGACTGGATAAACAATTACCCGCGCCGTATTCATGGATACCATACGGCAGCAGAACGGTTTACGGAGGAGGTAGAGAAACTGGCATAATGGCAGCAGGAGGCAGATACAGAGCGCAAAGGCTGGCGGAAACGGTAGCTTTAAAGGCGCGCCGGAAGAAAGAGACGGAAAACGGGTGGAAAGGTAGCGCTTTCTTAGTATGATGTGCATTATATATAAAAACAGCAGAATGAAATTATACAAAATGCTGAAACTGATTTTTTGTCGAAAAAAAGGTTGAAATTTTTAGGCACAATATATGGTGTTTTTGTCTATTGACGTATAGATAAGAGTCTGCTACAATAGGTTCTACACGGTTGCTGTGAACGGAGAAAACAGCAATCTGCAGCATGTAATTCACGGTATGAATATGACCGTATATAATACAGGTGCAAGCAGTAGAGGGAGGAATGTATAACATGTTTCAGGTAGTAAAACGTGATGGTGAAATTGCTGAATTTCAGATGGCAAAGATTACATCAGCTATTGATAAAGCATTTGATGCAAAAGAAAAAAACTACAGTAAAGATATGATCGACCTTTTGGCCCTTCGTGTTACTGCAGATTTCCAGAATAAGATCCAGGATGGGAAGGTAACCGTAGAAGATATTCAGGACAGTGTGGAGAATGTTCTGATCCAGGCCGGATACAGTGATGTTGCCAAGGCATATATCCTCTATCGTAAACAGAGAGAAAAGATACGTAATATGAAATCCACGATTCTGGATTACAAAGAGATCGTGGACAGTTATGTGAAGGTCGAGGATTGGCGAGTAAAAGAGAACTCTACTGTCACATATTCGGTAGGTGGTCTGATCCTGAGCAATTCCGGTGCAGTTACAGCCAATTACTGGTTATCCGAGATTTATGACAATGAGATCGCAGATGCACACAGAAATGCAGATATCCATATTCATGATCTGTCCATGCTGACCGGTTACTGTGCAGGATGGTCATTGAAACAGCTTATCAAAGAAGGTCTGGGTGGTATCGAGGGCAAGATTACATCCGCACCGGCAAAGCACCTGAGCGTCCTTTGCAATCAGATGGTGAATTTCCTTGGAATCATGCAGAATGAATGGGCTGGTGCGCAGGCATTTTCTTCTTTTGATACGTATCTGGCACCTTTTGTCAAGGTGGACAACCTGAGTTATCCGGAAGTTAAGAAATGTATTGAATCTTTCATTTATGGCGTGAATACACCAAGCCGTTGGGGAACACAGGCACCGTTTTCCAATATCACACTGGACTGGACGGTTCCGGATGATCTTGCAGAGCTTCCTGCGATCGTTGGCGGCAAAGATATGGATTTCAAATACAAAGACTGCAAAAAAGAAATGGACATGGTCAATAAGGCTTTTATTGAGACGATGATCGAGGGAGATGCCAATGGACGTGGGTTCCAGTATCCAATCCCGACATATTCTATCACAAAAGAGTTCGACTGGTCCGATACAGAGAACAATCGTCTGCTGTTTGAGATGACTTCCAAATATGGAACTCCATATTTTTCAAATTATATCAACAGTGATATGAAACCAAGTGATATTCGAAGCATGTGCTGTCGTCTGCGTCTGGATCTTCGTGAACTGCGTAAGAAGAGTGGCGGATTCTTCGGATCCGGTGAAAGTACCGGTTCGGTAGGTGTTGTTACGATCAACATGCCACGTATCGCATATCAGTCCAAGACACCGGAAGAATTCTACAGAAGACTGGATCGTCTGATGGATATTTCTGCAAGATCACTGCATATCAAGAGAGAGGTTATTACAAAACTTCTGAATGAAGGTCTTTATCCGTACACGAAGAGATACCTTGGAAGCTTTGACAATCATTTTTCCACCATCGGTCTTGTGGGAATGAACGAAGCGGGCTTAAATGCCTGCTGGCTGAAAAAAGACATGACAGATCCGGAAACCCAGAAGTTTACAAAAGAGGTTCTGGAGCATATGAGAAGCCGTCTTTCAGACTATCAGGAGCAGTATCCGGGAGAGCTTTTCAACCTGGAGGCAACACCGGCAGAGTCCACTGCATACCGTCTTGCCAAACACGACAGAAGCCGTTATCCGGATATCAAAACAGCAGGAAAAGAGGGCGACACTCCGTATTACACAAATAGCTCTCATCTGCCGGTTGATTACAAATGGGGAGTATATCAGAAAAATACCCCCGAAAATTTAGAACCGTATCTTAAAAGCAGCAATATTAAAGCCGTAATAATTACATCTCCGACTTATGAAGGCTTTGTTTCTGATATATCTGCAATTAAATCTATTTGCCAGAAATATGGTGCATATTTGATTACTGATGAGGCACACGGAGCGCTTTACCCGTTTTCAAACGAATTGCCGCAAAGTGCTGTGAAAATCTCTGATTTTACAATTCAATCGCTTCATAAAACAGCAGGCGGGCTTAATCCGACAGCCCTTCTTCATTCAAATTGTAATATTGACCCTTCAAAGGCTTTAGCTTTAATTAACACAACCTCTCCCTCATATCCTTTGCTTGCCACAATTGAAGCAAACATAAACTATTTAAACAGTCAAAAAGGCCGTAAAAAGCTCGAAAATCTGATAAGCGCTATAAAAACTTTAAAAGCCAGATTTCCAAACCTTGAATTTGGCGGCCACGACATGACAAAACTTCTCATTAAGTCCAAAACCCTTTCAGGTGAAGAGCTTTCACAAAAGCTTTATGAATACGGCATTGAGGATGAAAGGGCAAACGAAAAATCAGTAATGCTTCTGTGCGGGATTGGAACTGACGAGAAAAAACTCGAAAGATTAAAGAAAGTTCTGAGAAAATTGTAACAAATTGTAATATTTTACCGCAAATTATTAAAGAAACCCGTAAACAAAGCCGATACCATAGGTAAGAATAGGTACTAACGAAAGGAATTTCATCAACTATGGGAATGGCAGCATCACAAGCCAGATTATTATCAATAACTTCTCGTATGTCTGATAACGAGCTGCGCGCTCAGCTTATCAACAACGCTAAGATGCGCCTTACCGAGGATTCATCAAAAGCAAGCGAAAAGTATATTAACGCGCTTAACAAAACCGAATTGATGATGTCAAACAAGGATACATTAGGAAACGAAATGTATCAGCAGTTAACTTTCCAAAACCTGACAGCTTACAGCGCATACAACAACCAGTACGGATTGATTAACAAATCCGGTGAACTTGTTGTAAGCGAACTTGATGCAGCAAAATATGAACAGGCGATTGCTGCAGCAGAAAAAGACCCGGAGACTGATGCATTAACAGAATTTTTAAAATCTTATGGCCTTGAAAAAGACACAACTTCATACTGGGAAAGCAATAAAATTAGTGATGATTTAAAAACCAGATATGAAGGTGATGTTAAATATGATGATAATGGAAATAGAATTTCCGGTTTGCATTACGGTTATGAAATGTCAAAAACCTCAACTGAAAAAGGTGTTTATGACAGGCTTTTGGATGACTATCTAAATGCTGACAAAGAATACACTAATGCTGTCATCAAAGAAATGAAAGAATATTTGCTTGGCTATACTCCGAATGGAGAATCTAAGACTTATGAAGAAAAATATGATGAGGTAATTAAATATAATACAGATAATGGTACAGTCCCGTCATTTACTGATGCCAAAAATTCACTTAATTACCTTGACAAAATGCTCAATGAACTTGTTAGTAAAGGAATAATTGACAAAGATTCTGAATCCGGTTTCTATGATATTATGCAGTACTACTTACATGACATGATTCAATTTCAAGGTAATACTGCGGTTGTAACCGATGAAGTAGATATAACCCAAGATGGAGATGGATACAGCATTAATGGCGGAGCCTTTAAAATAACAAAAGACCAAAACGGAAACTTTGTAGTAGAAGGTTCCGGCGAGTATGCAGCAACTTCTGGTATTACATACGCAAATGGAGAATACAGCTTCACATATACCAGAACAGAAAAAGAAGAAGACGGCACAACTTCAACCGAAGAGGGAACTTGTACCTTTAGTCTTTCAGACCCTCTTGCTGCTACTTTCACAACTGTAGCAGACGAAGAAGAAATTGCAGAAGTTGTTAAACAAGCATATAAATATTTCCAACAAGGCGCTCTCAATGAAATGGATCGTGATAAATTCGCCAATTCTGCTCCTACCGAAAAAGCAGCCTACGAAGAAGCAGCAAAACAATTGTCCATATTCATATTTGGTACAGATATAGGTTCTGCTGATTACGACAAACTAGATGATATGGATTGGATTATCAATAAAAGCGGTTTGCCAACAACAAATCTAGATGGAAATACCACAGTTACTATTGGACAAATAGAAAATGGAACTCTTGTTAACAATACGTACAAAGCAAACTTTGAAGCAATAAAAGATATTTCAAAAGTGTTTTGTTTTACTGCTGCGTGGAATAAAAATTTTGAATGTGAAAATATGGTTAGAGTAAACAACTGGGATGAAATTTATTCCGCAATCCATAGTCTGTAAAAATTCAGTCAACTGTGGTAGAATACAAATAACACAGTTGACTCATTTTTTATGGCAAGAAGAACATCATTGCAGAGCCTAATAATTGAGACTTTTAATCATGGTTCTATCAAATAAACATATAATCTGGAGGATTTTGCAGGGCTTTTTAAAGACTCATAAATACAATGATAATAACTGTGATATTTTATCCTACTAACGATAGCTAAAAACATAACGAACGGCTTTTACAGGTGTGCATTTGTATTATAATAGGTCTTTACTTTCATAGCAGGACACCGATTTTGATACAATGCGTATCTTGATTGTTCCCGCCTAATAACATACCGCCCCTAAATAAAAGATCCCCAAGCTGCGGTTCGAGGATTACTCATGTTGCTTTACAGATTTTCTGCACAGATATATTCCACGGCATCAGTTCTTCCAGAATATCCGGATTAGTCAGAAACTCCATGCTCGGAAGAACTGTCAGCAACAATTCAAAGTATTTGAACA
>ERZ780162.386-NODE-386-length-35678-cov-4.601409_pt1 | contig 35678 bp, 22 predicted proteins | sample MGYA00511474_ERZ780162 | MGnify/ENA primary metagenome ERZ780162 (study PRJEB29588, sample SAMEA2143633) | human gut metagenome | biome: human gut; feature: human-associated habitat; material: faeces | place: Denmark | collected 2008/2010 ...
CTTCCCATATCTGGCATATTCCAAAGCCCGGAAAAGAGTATATTCCATATTAGTCCAGCTGATAATTTTTTCATCTGGATTTGTAACAATAAACTCCACATGATCATATGCCTTTTCTTCTATCATTCTTGCAGCGGATGACATAATTTCTGAGGATGGAAAATCCACATCCAAGCTACTGATAAATTCCTGTATTGCCAGTTTCTCCTGTGTTTCTGCCGACACTCTTCCTGTGTCAATCAGACTGTTGGTTTCTGTAGGGCTGATTCCAAAAGTATCGAGAAATTCCTGTATCTCTTCATCTGTTTCCAGAAAATATCCGCTGTAGTCCCACGGAATGTATCCGAACGCCAGCTCGGACGCAGCGCTGATAAAATATTCCAGCAGGCTGTATATCAGAAAGTTCAGCAGAAAGGCCAGAACAGGTTTGTCATAAACATGCTTTACGATCAAAAGGATCAGGATGCCGTACAGGCCGTATATGGGCACCCAGGGCATGAACGGCATGAGTATGCCGGACAGGTCGCCGTTTGTGATCAGCTGGATCAGGATTTCCACTGCGCAGCCGAGCAGGGAAAATGCATGGAACAAAAATACATAAGAGAGAAAGCTGTATTTCCGATTCCCGTTCATGGGAGAGCGCACGGCACTGAAAGGCGGCTGGACAGAGAAGAGGAATACAGGATACTGTTCCGGAGCAAAGTAAGATATTTTTGTGTAAGGTCCTCTGGAATCATCGTAGAGCGCCTTGGATATCAGGAGCTCGTCTTCGGAAGGAACGTGTTCCAGATAGGAGTCGCTCAGATTCTCATAGCGCGGTGAGCGGGAAAGAACATAGTTTCTGCGCAGTGTCAGATAGAGCTCAGCCTCGCATCCTGTCATGTATGGGTTGACAAAGACCAGATCCAGTATGCCCAGCGTGAGTACCGACAGGATCTTCCAGCCCAGAAATGAGAGATGCAGGCGGAAAAGCTTCCATTTATTGCGGTGCATCAGCTGCCTGGAGAGGAAGAAGGCGTCCCGGCGGCTGACCTTCGGATTTTCTGCAAGGATATACGGGATCATGCGGTATTCATAGAATTTTATGATACCTCCCACAACAGTCAGGTTCCAGAGAGCCTGAAAAAGAGAACGGCAGAACATGATCCATGCCGGGCCTGTAAAGCAGCGCAGTTTGTACAGGCAGAAAATCTTGGAGATAGGAGTTTTCCGGTAGCTGTGGTTTTCAAGGAAGAAACGCTTCTCGCCGATGAGAAGGATATTTCCGACAAAGAGCTGATAGACCACAGCGACGATCACTCCGAGGACCAGGAAAAAAGTGGAACTGTCCCAGTTCTCGGTGACAAAGTTGTTGACTGCCCGGAGGACGGCGAAAGCCGCGGATATACCGGAAGACAAAAGGTCGATGATCAGACTGACAGGGCCGGATTCAGACGCCGGGAGAAGTTCCGACAGAAATGAACCGCTGAAAAAGTGCCTTACTGTCTCACGGATGATTTCGGAATTCGATGCGTCCGGCGAGAAGGGGGCGGGCATGACCAGGCTGCTGTCAGGCAGGACCGCATGAGAACTGAGAAATGCGGTTGAGACAGGGTAGGCGCTTGTGAGCATGGCAATGATGAAGCAGACAGATACCATTGTCCAGTAGTTCTGCTTCAATGCCGCGCGGACTTTTTTCTTGAGTACGTTTCTCTTCCACATAATAATAGGACCCCCTGACTTCTTCTATTCTGACTGATACCATCCCCACATATAGAGGATCGGGAGAATGCAGCTGACAAGCCCGGATGCGCTGAACCCGCCGGTCACAGCTGAAAAACAGAGACTTCCGAAAATATAAAGGCAGTACAGAATCCCGAGGATCAGCACAGATTTCCTCGATCTGTACATTACGCCCGCGATCCCTGCCGCCAGTTCGACACATGCGCCGATCAGTGAGAAGGTGTATACCCCGATGGAGTAGTTCGCCATGCCCTCTGCTTCCATAACGGCAGTCATGGAATTGTAGGTGAGGATAGCGATCGAGCCGTAGGCAACGGAGATCCCGCTTAGAATAATGACAATGATGGATACAATGTGCAGCAGTCTGCTCTTTTTCATAGGTGTTCCTCCTTATAGCTCCTTCCGAAAAGGGCGTAAATAAATATGTTAACAGTATATCATATTACACATATTCATGAAAAGTAAAAATGACCAAAAAACAAGAATGCTGAGATTGAAAAAATGTTCAATATTGTGCAATTAGCAGAAAAAAAGTTTCTTTTTTAAAAAAGATTGTATAAAAAAGCGGGAGAAGGTAAAATATCATTAAGTTGGGTTGTTACTGATAATGCAGGCAAAACCAGATGTTCGTGTTGAAAGTATGCAGGAGAACGTCTGGTTTTTTGTTTTAGTGACAAGCCATCAATATATGAAAGAATGGGAGGAAAGACATGAAGAAGCGCAATTACAAGAGAATAGGCGCAATGGCTATGGCGGCAGTGATGGCAGTGAGCATGGTGCCGACATCAGTCTGGGCAGCAGGGCCGCTGGTCAAGGTTGCTACGGATTCAAGCGCGCAGATGAGTTCCGATCCTGAAGCAGTTTACGTGAATAACTACTCCGGATCAGTGCGCTCGGAGAATTTCAATGATAACTGGAAATTCTATCTGGGCGATGCATCGGGCGCAGAGGAGCCGGGCTTCAATGACTCCAGCTGGACCCAGGTGAACCTTCCGCACGATTACAGCATCGAGCAGGATTACACTACATCCGGAGAGGCTGAGAGCGGATACCTTCCGGGAGGAACCGGATGGTACAGGAAGAACTTTACCATTGACAGCAGCGCAGCTGGAAAGGAGATCAGGATCGATTTCGGAGGAGTCTACATGAATTCCACAGTCTGGGTAAACGGACATGAGGTTGGAAGCCATCCTTACGGATACACACCGTTCTCCTTTGACATTTCAGACTATGTCAATTATGGAGGAGACAATGTGATCACTGTGAAAGTGAACCATCAGACTCCGTCCAGCCGCTGGTATTCAGGAAGCGGCATCTACAGGAGTGTGGATCTGACGATCACGGATCCGGTACACGTTGACCTGAACGGTACAAAGATCGAGACTCCGAACCTGGAAGAAGAAGCGGGCGGCACAGTGAATACAGACATCAGCACGACCATAGCAAATGACTCCGCAGAGGCACAGAGTGTGACTCTTACACATACCGTATTCCCGAAAGACGGCGATGTGGAGGACAGTATCGGAACCGTTACCACAGAGGCTGTGGAAGTTGCGGCAGGTGCGAGCGCAGACATTGACGCGACGGTCCAGGTGAATGCTCCGGAACTGTGGAGCACAGATAATCCGGCACTGTATACGGTGCGGACAGAAGTAAAAGTCGGAGACACTGTTGTCGATACATACGATACAGAGTATGGTTTCCGGTATTTCAATTTTGATTCAAACACAGGATTCTCTCTGAACGGAGAGAATATGAAGCTGAAGGGTGTCTGCATGCACCACGATCAGGGAGCGCTTGGAGCAGAGGCGTGGGCAGATGCGATCAGCCGTCAGGTCAGGATCCTGAAGGAAATGGGATGTAACTCGATCCGCGTAACACACAATCCTGCAGCGGACGAGCTGATCGAAGCATGTAATGAGCAGGGTATCCTTGTAGTAGAAGAGGCGTTCGACGGCTGGATGTACCCGAAGAATGGAAACTCCAATGATTACTCCGGATGGTTTAATCAGACGATCGGCGCGGACAATACGATCTTAGGCGCAGAAGAAGGAATGACATGGGCACAGTTCGATCTGACCGCTATGATCAAGAGAGGGCAGAATGCTCCTTCCATCATTATGTGGTCTCTCGGAAACGAGGTACAGGAAGGAACAGCCTATGGCCTGGGACAGGCTTATGCAGATGCGCAGAGCAAGCTGATCGCATGGGCACAGGCGCTTGATTCGACAAGGCTTGTCACAAGAGGAGACAATAACGTTAAAGGTAGTACATCCGGAACAGCATACAATATTATGGATTCGCTTGCTCAGGCCGGCGGTGCAGTAGGCCTCAACTATACAAACGGAGCACAGTATGATACACAGCACAGTGCAAGTCCGGACTGGCTTATCTACGGATCAGAGACAGCTTCATCGGTTAACAGCAGAGGCATTTATGACAGATTAGGTAGCGGCGGCGCGTCACAGACGTCAGATAAGAACCTTACTTCTTATGATAACTCGGCGGTAGGCTGGGGGGCTCTTGCGAGCAGCGCATGGTATGATGTGATCCAGCGTGATTTCGTAGCCGGCGAATATGTATGGACAGGCTTTGACTATATCGGCGAGCCTACACCATGGAATGGAACAGGCACCGGAGCAGTGTCATCCTGGCCGTCTCCGAAGAATTCCTACTTTGGTATCGTTGATACAGCAGGACTTCCGAAGGACAGCTACTATTTCTATCAGAGCCAGTGGAACGACGATGTTGACACACTTCACATTCTCCCTGCATGGAATGAAGACGTTGTGGCGACAAATGGAAGCGGAGAAGTTCCGGTCGTTGTTTATACAGACGCAGCGAAAGTAAAACTGACGCTTACCACTGCAGACGGTGAAGTGAAGGACCTTGGAACAAAGGAATTTACAACAAAGACTACGAACGCGGGATATACCTATCAGATTTACGAGGGCGAAGGTGCAAATGGAACTGCCCACAAGAATCTGTATCTGACATGGAATGTACCGTTTGAAGAGGGAACTATTTCTGCAGAAGCATGGGATGCGGAAGGCAATAAGATCGATCTCGATCAGGTTGAAGGACGTACTTCTGTGACGACAACCGGAGATGAGGCGAAGCTTGACGCCGAGGCTGACCGTACGGAAATCGCAGCTGACGGCACAGAGCTGAGCTATATTACTGTCAGTGTTGAAGATGAAAACGGTGAGATCGTTCCCGATGCGTCAAACAATGTGAAGTTTACAGTAGAAGGCGAAGGAACGCTCGTAGGTGTGGACAATGGAGAGCAGGCAGACCACCAGTCCTATCAGGACGATAACAGAGATGCATTCAGCGGCCAGCTTGTTGCGATCGTACAGTCTACGAAGAATGCGGGCGAGATCAAAGTCACAGCAAGCTCAGACGGGCTTGAGCCGGCTGTTGTGACGATCAATACAACACCGGTGGAAGAGGAAACGGGAGAAACGTCATTAAGCTACTATATGATGTCCAGAAACTATTATGTGAAGACCGGCAATATGCCGCAGCTTGCAGATACGGTGAAAGCTGTATACTCAGACGGATCCGAGAAAGACATGACAGTGACCTGGGATGATATCGCGGATGAGCAGATCACGCAGACAGGCACATTCTCCGTTGCCGGTGTGACAGAGGCAGGCGACACAGTTTCCGTGACGGTCAATATGATCGACCAGGTGGCAGCGCTGCTCAACTACTCGACTACAGTTCCGGCAGGAACAAAACCGGTTCTTCCGGAATCCAGACCGGCAGTGCTTCAGAACGGTGAAGTGATCAGCGCATCCTTCCCGGTTGAATGGGGCGAGCCTGAAGGAAGCTATGATGAAGAAGGTGCGGTCACGGTAACCGGTACGGCAAACGTGCTCGGACAGGAGATGAAAGTATCAGCAGTTGTCCGCGTACAGGAGCAGCAGGTGACGATCGGTGACAATGTGGCGGCGAGCGGCTACTTAAGTCAGGATATTGAAGAACAGTTCCAGTCCGATACACTTGAGGCGATCAAGGATGGACAAACAGCGATCAGCGATAACACCAGCGGCGGACCTAATCCGACAGCCTGGAGCAACTGGTCGAATACAAATAACAATAATGACAACGATGCCGAGATCACATTCCGCTATGATACACAGCAGAGGATCGGACAGATTGTCGTATACTTTGCTAGAGACAACAGTGGCCTGAGATTCCCGAATGCCGGAACAACAGAGATCTATATTTCTGAAACAGGCGAGGAAGGAAGCTGGACAAAGGTTGAAGCAGAAGAGACGATCGCAGAATCCGAGAATCCGGCAAGGGTCAAAGCATATACTTATAACTTTGATCCGCAGACAGCTACCTATGTAAAACTTCGCGTTGTGAATCCGACAGGAACGGATCTGGCGAAGCCGAGCGTGGCAATCACAGAAGTTATGATCAACGAGTGGACAGGATCTTATACGACTAATTCAACGGCGGCTCTTGCTTCCTTGAATGTAAACGGTCTGGAAGCGAGCGCGTCAGATCTGGCAAACGGACACTTTGATACAGAAGCGATCCTGATCGATGAAATTCAGTATTCAGGCGCGGACAACGCAGCGGTAACATATATTCCGCCGTATGAGAACGCGGCAAAACTGATCATCGAGTCTGAGGACCACAGTACAAGAAACACATTTACGATCAACCTTGGTGTAGACGCATCTGCAGGCGACGCTGCGGATGACAGCAGAGATTACGACTATACAAAGACAACTGCAACAGCAGCAAGCGAGTATCCGGGAGGCGGAAATGAAGGACCTGCATCCTATGCGGTAGATAATAATACCGGAACATGGTGGCATACGGACTGGAGCGTAACTGTCCCGATGTCTGATTTCTGGATCACGCTTGAACTGGAAGAAGAGACAATGCTCGATGCACTTCGTTACTATGGACGTGACGGAAGCGTCAACGGCCGTGTCGGAAATTACAAAGTAGAAGTAAGTACCGACGGTGAAGAGTGGACAGCTGTATCTACGGGATCCTGGGAAAATACGGCAGGCTGGAAGCTGGCAGTGTTTGATCAGCCGATGATGGCAAAATATGTTCGTCTCACAGGTCTCAGCACATTTGGCGATTCCGGAAATAACAGATTCATGAGCGCGGCTGAGCTTCGTGTAAGAATGGCAGAAGAGACGACAGACATCAGCAATGCAGAGGTTACAGTTCCTGAAGTGAAGGAAGTAGATGTTGTAGATGAAGACCATCCGGTAACACTGAACGCGGATGAGATCACAGTTACTCTTGACGGTGCAGAACTCAGATACGGCGTTGACTACATTGTATCCTATGAGAACAACACTGCAGAGGGAACGGCAACTGCAATCGTTACAGGTCTCAGCCAGTACGGATATTCGGGAAGTGTATCTGCAGAATTTGAGATCCGAGTGAGCGGCGGTACAGAAGTGACCGCTACAGGCGTCGACGTGAAGACGGCTCCGACTAAGAATACTTATACAGAAGGCGAGAAGCTTGATCCGAGCGGACTTGTACTGACAGTAAGCTACAGCGATGGATCAACAGCAGATGTTGCATACTCTGATGAGACGGCAGGAGATTTCACATTCTCGCCGGATCTGGATACAGAGCTTGCGGCAGGCAATGTGACAGTAACCGTAGGATACGCCGGATTCGAGACAATGTTTGATGTCAGAGTCGATGAAAAAGAGCCGGTAGATCCGGAACCGGGAACAGAGGTTTCTACAGCAGTTCTGGAATATGCGATCGAGCTTGCCGAGGGAGTCAATACAGACGGTGTTGTGGATGCAGTGAAGGATTACTTCGATAATGCGCTGCAGAACGCGAAGGATATCTTTGCAAGAGTTCAGGCGGGCGACGATACAGTGACACAGAGCGATGTAGATACTGCATGGGGCAACCTGCTCTACGCAATGCAGTTCATGGAATTCAAGAAGGGCGATAAGACAGATCTTGAGAAAGTGATCGCACTTGCAGATGAAATGAACGGCAACATTGATGACTATCTGGATGCAGGAAAAGAAGCGTTTACAACAGCTCTTGCAGAAGCAAAAGACGTTTATAATGACGGAAATGCGATGCAGGATGAAGTGAACACAGCTTGGATGAATCTGCTGGAAGCAATGGCTAAGATGATGCTGAAGCCGAGCAAAGAGCTCCTTGATGATCTGATCGCACAGGCAGAAAGCCTGAACGCAGCTGATTATGAGGCGGAGAGCTTCTCTGTATTGACGGCAGCTCTTGCATCAGCGAAGGCTGTATCCGCAGATGAAAATGCAACACAGGATGAGATCGATGCATCTGCATCAGATCTTCAGGATGCGATCGCAAAACTGACGACGGCTGGCGGCGGAACAGCAGCGGGCGGAGATGATCAGCAGAGCGGAGCATCAGGTGACAACGGTCAGGCAGCAGCAGGCGACGACGGCAAGGACGGAGCAGTTGGCGACGGCCAGAGCCAGATCGTAGCAGGAAGCAGCCAGACTCAGAGCGGCTCATCTGCTCAGGGAAGTACTTCTGCTTCAAAGCAGGCTGGAACAAAGGCAACCAAGACGGGAGACACATCAACAGTATTCCCGTTCGCAGCAGCGGCTACAGTGGCAGCGGCGGCAGCAGTTGTGACAGTTCTCAGGAAAAAGGAAGACAAGTAAAGAAAGCACAGTGCTGAGAAGTTCTGTGAAGTGAAAAACAAACAGACGGCGGAACGCTGAAAAGCGTCCCGCCGTCTGTTTGATTATGCCCGGTGTTCTGAGGGTGTTATGATACAGCCTGAGGGACAATGCGGCTCAGGAATGCATGGCTTCGTGTTCCCGGCGGATCTCCTCAAAGCAGTCCGGAGCTGTCCACTGACTGTTGGTGGGCGTCAGGACGGCCTTGTAGGGAAAGGGTCCGGCACCGCATTTTCGAAGCGCGGCAAGAGCCTGATCCAGACGGTTCCCTTCCATAAAACAGAATACGAACAGTGTATCGGGCAGTTCCCCGCCCTCATAAGTCCCTTCCGCAGGAACCATATCCTTGATCCCGGCAAGGACGCCAAGCGGCTGGCAGTACTGCTCAGGTTTCACCTTTTTGAGGCGTACATGGAGCGGGAACAGTGCCATCTCAATCTTTAAGAGCTTCTCCTTTTCCGGAGGATTGAAGAGTAAGATCGTTTCTTTCATAATAGAATATTCTCCTTGATTTCTTTTTCCGCATTTCAGGTCAATGCAGATGCTGATATTCCTATTGTAGTGCAGCGGGGGAGAAAAGGAAAGGGAAAAATGTTCAGAAGAGTGTGGGAAAGTGTAACCGTATCTGATAAATTCCATATATTGTAATAATCAGAAGTCTGTCGGATGATGCGGCACATGGGTTCTGAAAGATGTTCTGCTGTGCCGAAGAGATCTTGAAGCTGAGGAGGGAGCGGGAAGATGCGGATCTGTGAACTGCGTGAGAAAGAGGTGATCAATATCTGCAGCGGCAGGAGGCTCGGCTGTGTTGTGGACGTGGAGATCAATGTCTGCACCGGAGAAGTGGAGGCGATCGTGATCCCGGGACCGGGAAAGATCTGCGGCTTCTTTGGGACAGACTGCGAGTATGTGATCCCATTTGGATGTATACGGAAGATCGGTCCTGACACCATTCTTGTTGAGATCCAGGAAGAAAAATTTTTGCAAAAGTTTTAGATGTTGTGTATAATGAAAAGAACGAAAGGAAAGGCGGAACAGACTATGAAATGTCCATATTGCGGAAACCCTGATACAAGAGTGATCGATTCCCGGCCGGCGGAGGACAAAAGCACTATCCGCAGGAGACGTTCCTGCGACGAATGCGGCAGAAGATTTACGACTTATGAGAAGGTTGAGACTATCCCGCTGATCGTCATCAAGAAGGATAATAACCGGGAACAGTATGAGCGCGCCAAGATCGAGAACGGCGTGCTGAGCGCATGCTATAAGCGTCCCGTTCCGGCGGAACAGATCCAGAAGACGATCGATGCGATCGAGAGAGAGATCTTTAACCGGGAAGAAAAGGAGATCCCGAGCAGCGTGATTGGCGAGATCGTCATGGACAAGCTGAAGGATCTTGATCCTGTCGCGTATGTGCGGTTCGCTTCGGTGTACAGAGAGTTCAAGGATGCGAGTACGTTTATGGATGAACTGAAAAAGTTCCTTCAGTAGAAAAATTCCAGTAGAGAAATTCCATTGAGGAAAAGGAGAAAATCGGTTATACTCTTAAAAGAGTACGACCGGTTTTTTATTTAGGTGGAAATTTTGTTTTCTATAAAACGTTCCGCGGGATGCGCACAAGAAGTAAATGAATGGGAAACAGAGAAGATGAGGACATATAAACTTACTATTGCCTATGACGGCACCGGATATCAAGGGTGGCAGAGACAGGCCAGCACAGAGAATACGATACAGGGCATACTGGAGAGATGTATTTCAGAAAAAGCAGGCTATGCGGTGGAGGTGGACGGCTCCGGCCGTACAGACGGGGGCGTTCACGCGAGAGGGCAGACTGCGAGTGTGGTTCTCCGCGGTCTGGCGGAGGATGGGTTTTTCCTGAAGCAGGTGAACGGGATCCTGCCTCCGGATATCAGGATCCTGGAGGCGGCGCTTGTGAAAAACGGATTCCACGCGAGAAAGAGCGCGGTGGGGAAAGTGTATGAGTATTATATTGATACCGGGGAACGTCCGGATGTATTCACAAGGAGATACTGCTTTCATTATCCCCGGAAGCTGGATCTTTCCGCCATGCGCACAGCCGCGGGCTGCCTTATAGGGACTCATGAGTTTGCAGGGTATACGGATAAAAAAGAGGAAAAGTCCACAAAGAGGACGATTTATGCTATAATAGTCAGCGGACAAGGCAGCAGGGTAAAGATCAGGTATGAGGGCACCGGTTTTCTCTACCACATGGTGCGCATACTGACAGGAACCCTGATTGAAGCAGGCACCGGGGAGCGTTCGCCCGAGAGCGCGGCAGATGCGCTGAGGACGCTGGACAGGAGACAGTCAGGTTTCCTTGCTCCGGCACAGGGACTGTTCCTGCAGGAGGTTCACTATAGATAAGTACTATTATATAGAAGACATAGGAGGCAGAATGAAGCTGATATCATGGAATGTAAATGGTATACGGGCATGTGTCCAGAAGGGATTCCTTGACTTTTTCCGGGAGGCGGATGCAGATATCTTCTGCATACAGGAGACGAAGATGCAGGAGGGACAGCTTGTCCTTGACCTGGAGGGGTATCACCAGTACTGGAACTATGCCGTGAGAAAGGGATATTCCGGAACTGCAGTGTTCACGAAGAAAGAACCGCTTTCCGTAGCTTACGGGATCGGCATAGAGGAGCATGACCAGGAGGGGCGCGTGATCACCTGCGAGTTTGAAGACTTCTATTTTGTCACGGTGTATACGCCTAATTCCCAGAATGAGCTGGCGCGGCTTGATTACCGTATGAAGTGGGAGGATGATTTCCGCGGGTATCTGAAGAAGCTTGAGGAGAAGAAGCCGGTCATCGTAACAGGTGATATGAACGTTGCCCACGAGGAGATCGACCTGAAGAATCCGAAGACAAACCGGAGAAATGCCGGGTTTACGGATGAAGAGCGGCAGAAGTTCACCGAACTTCTCGATGCGGGATTCATTGACACGTTCCGCTATTTTTATCCGGATCAGACCGGGATCTATTCCTGGTGGTCCTACCGGTTCAGCGCCCGGGCGAAGAATGCAGGATGGCGTATTGATTATTTCTGTGTATCTGAAAGCCTGAAGGACAGGCTTCAGGATGCGAAGATCCTGACAGATGTGATGGGATCTGACCACTGCCCGGTGGAACTTGACATTACAGACTGACAGTGAGGCGGAGTGCATGTGCAGAGCCGTCTCCTGCAAAATAAAATCAGAAGTTGATTCCGTCGGAAGGCATTTGCCGGCGCAGCTGTGCCGGCGGGCGGCGGACGGAAAGAAAAAGAAAGAAGGAAGACAGAAATGACAAAGATAGATATTATCTCCGGTTTTCTCGGAGCCGGAAAGACGACGCTGATCAAGAAGCTGCTCTCTGAGGCATTTACAGGAGAACAGGTCGTTCTGATCGAGAATGAATTTGGAGAGATCGGGATCGACGGGGGATTCCTGAAGGAATCAGGGATTGAGATCCGCGAGATGAATTCCGGATGCATCTGCTGTTCCCTGGTGGGAGATTTCGGCAAGTCGCTCAGGGAAGTTGTTGACACTTATCACCCGGACAGGATCCTGATCGAGCCCTCCGGAGTGGGCAAGCTGTCTGATGTGATCAAGGCAGTGCAGGATGTGCAGGCGGAGATCGATGCAGAGCTGAACAGCTTTACAACAGTGGTGGATGTAACCAAGTGCAGGATCTACAGAAAGAACTTTGGGGAGTTCTTCAGCAATCAGATCGAGTATGCAGGAGCAGTCATCTTAAGCCGTACCGACAAGGCAAAACCGGAGAAGATTGAGGAGGGCATCGCGATCCTCCGTGAGCTGAATGACAAGGCTCCGTTTATCACGACTCCGATCGCACAGCTTCCGGGCAGGAAGATCCTGGAGACGATGGAGTCGGGGAAATCGCTGGAAGAGGAACTTCTGGCGGAGGTGATCTGCCCCGAGTGCGGTGAACATCACGAACACGGCGAGTGCTGCGGTCATGACCATGAGCACGATCATGAGCATGAGCACCACCACGACCACGATCATGATCACGAGCACCATCACGACCATGAGCACCATCACGACCACGATCACGAGCATCATCATGACCACGACGGCTGCTGCGGTCACGATCATCATGATCATGCAGGACATCATCACGCGGATGAAGTGTTTACGAGCTGGGGACGTGAGACGATCCATACTTATACGAAGGAGCAGATCTCTGATATCCTGAAGCAGCTTGAGAGCGGAGATAACTATGGGAATGTTCTCCGTGCCAAGGGCATGGTGGCAGGAGCTGACGGAGAGTGGATCTATTTCGATATGGTGCCGGGAGAACATGAAGTAAGGACAGGCGCACCGGAATATACGGGAAGGATCTGTGTGATCGGCGCCGAGCTGAAGGAAGATAAGCTGGCAGAGCTGTTCGGTGTTGTGTAAGAACAGTATGACTGAGCCGGAAAGAATTGAAGGAGAGACAGATCATGAAAGAACCTGATGTAATGGTATATCTGATGACAGGATTTCTGGACAGCGGAAAGACCCAGTTCCTGGACTTCACACTGAAGCAGGATTACTTCCAGATCGACGGCAAGACCCTTCTGATCCTCTGCGAGGAAGGGGAGGAAGAGTATAATCCGATGGAACTTCTGAGATACGGCGTTGTGATCGAGAAGGTCGAGGATCAGGAGGACTTTACGGAAGAATGGCTGGAAGAGATGAATAGAAAACACGAGCCGGAGCGGGTTGTTATAGAATACAACGGAATGTGGAAGGTAAGTGATTTTGAGAATATGAAGCTTCCGGCGGGATGGGCTGTAGAGCAGAAGATCACGACAGTGGATGCAAGTACATTTCAGATGTACCTGACGAATCTGAAACCGCTGTTTGTTGAGATGGTAAGAGGAGCAGAACTTGTGCTCTTCAACCGCTGTGAAGATAAGAAGCCTCTTGCAGGGTACAGGAGAAGCGTAAAGGTAGTCAGCCCCCAGGCGGAGGTCATTTTTGAAGATGAGAACGGAGAGCTTGACAATATTTTTGAGGATGAGGTGCCGTATGATCTGAAAGCGCCGGTGATCGAGATCCGCCGTGAGGATTACGGAATCTGGTATGTGGATATGATGGAGCATCCTGAGAGGTATAAGGGAAAGGTTGTGGAGTTTACCGCGAAGGTGATGAAGCCCAAGGCATTTCCGGCCAAAGTATTTCTGCCGGGACGGATGGCGATGACATGCTGTGCCGACGATACCTCTTTTCTCGGATATGTGTGCAGGAGCGCGTACGCGCCGAAGCTGAAGGCAGGACAGTGGGTGAAAGTCCGGGCAAAAGTCCGCTTTGCCAATCTGTCGGTATACCGCGGCGAAGGTCCCGTCCTGGAAGCGGAGAATATTGAACCGGCAGAGCCGATAGAGGAACTCGTATACTTTAATTAAAAACAGGAGGAAAATGAGATGGAGAAAAAATATGATGTGATCGCACTTGGCGAGCTGCTGATCGACTTTACGATGAATGGACAGAGCGAGCAGGGCAACAATATGTTTGAGGCATGCCCGGGCGGAGCTCCGTGCAATGTGCTCGCACTGCTCAATAAGATGGGAAAGAAAACAGCATTCCTGGGAAAAGTAGGACAGGATCAGTTCGGCAGGCTTTTAAAGGATACGATAACAGAGGCAGGAATCGACGCATCCCATCTTGTGATGGATGATGAGGTGAACACAACACTCGCATTTGTCCATACATTTCCGGATGGAGACAGAGAATTCTCCTTCTACCGCAATCCGGGAGCGGATATGATGCTGACAGCGGAAGAGGTCGATCCTGAATTTATCGGTCAGACAAAGATCTTCCACTTCGGTACACTTTCCATGACTCATGACGGTGTGCGCGAGGCGACGAAGAAAGCGCTGAAAGCCGCAAAGGAAAACGGATGCCTGATCTCCTTTGATCCGAACCTGAGACCGCCGCTCTGGAGTTCTCTGGATCTTGCAAAGGAGCAGATGGAATATGGATTCGGATACTGCGACATCCTTAAGATTTCTGACAATGAGATCCAGTTTGTCTCCGGAAAAGAAGATTATGACGAAGGTATCGCCTATCTTCAGGAGAAATATAATATCCCGCTGATCCTCCTGACCATGGGGAAGGACGGCAGCCGCGCTTATTATAAAGGAATGCGCGTAGAGCGTCCGGGATTCTCGGTAAAGGCGATCGAGACGACAGGAGCAGGAGATACATTCTGCGGAAGTTCTCTGAACTACATAGTGGAACATGATTTTGACAATCTGACAGAAGAGCAGCTCGGCGAGATGCTCACATTCGCCAACGCGGCAGCAGCGCTTGTGACCATGAAAAAAGGCGCGATCAAGGCGATGCCCGAGAGGAAAGATGTAGAAGAGCTCATCCGAAAATAAATTCGGGGGTGTTGATTAAATAAATCGTCCGCCAAACAGGAAAAGCTAATGGAAATGTTCTGTCAGCTTTTCCTTTTTTTGCTGAATTCAAGACAGAACTTCAAACACAATCCCGGATATTTTCTCTGCTGACAGTACTCGAATCGTGTATGAATAAGAGCAGCCGGAAATTTTCCTGTTGAAATACCGCAGTGTGGAGCCGGTATCTTCAACTTGCGGATTTCTGCTGATCGAATGAGAGCAGTCAAACAGGAGGGGGTTCTATTTAATCAGCAGACCCGGATTTATTTCATCCGGTTCTTATTCCTCCATTCTCTTGGCGACATCCCGTAGGTATGCTTAAAGGCACGGGAAAAGTGAAGCTGGTTCGGATAGCCCACCGCGTTTCCGATATCGCCTATGGACAGACCGGTCAGCTTCAGAAGCTCCGCGGCTTTTATCATGCGGTAGTCCATGATGAACTCTTTGGGAGACTTTCCCACCGCTTCTTTGAAGATCCTTCCGAAATAGCTCCGATTGAGACCGCAGAATTCTGCAATGCCCTCAACGGAGATATCGTTTTGAAAATTCTGCTCGATATAGCTGAGGGCTTCCTTGACATAAAAGTCTCTCAGACGTCCTTCCGTCGATATCTTCATGGCGGAAGAGGAGCGGGAAAAATAATCCATGAACAGATAGAGGTGGCCGATCAGATGGAAGGGGGATTCGTCTCCGTGTTCTGCCATATAGACCATCTCCTGCTTCATGCTCTCGCGCAGATCTTTGGACTTGGCGTGATAGATAGGATTGTCCGGGCTCAAGCCTGCGATCTCCACGATCTCTTTTGCACGCAGTCCGTCGAATTCGACCCAGGTGTATTCCCAGGGAAGCATCTCATCTGCCACATAGGTAGTGATCTGCCGCGGAAAGAGCATGAATCCCTGTCCACTTTTTATATGATAAGTATGTGTCTCACCCTTGGAATCGTTTGCCATCAGTTTTCCAGTGCCGGAGATCACATAGTGGAAGAGAAAATGATTGCGGGATGCCGGCCCGAAGGAGTGGGCGGGTTCGCATTGTTCCTTTCCGAACTGGTACAGTCCGAGGTCTACAAAATTTTCATTTGGAAACACAGAAAACAGAATATCACTCATATTAAAAAAACCCCTTAATTTTAAAAAATTTATAAATATAATATACCAAAATGCGACCCGACTTGGCAATAGAAAAGTATAAGTTGCATAAAGGTATAAAATGCGATTTCTGGCGGTATTTATAGGAGCATTTTGGAATGTTATAATTTCATCAGAAGCAAAAAAGCTGAAAGGAAGGAGCTGAAACTATTATGAAAAGGAAAAATGCGATTAGTGCTGTCCTGGCAGTGACCATGCTGGCGGCGGCCATCCTTCCGGGATGCGGAGCAGACAAGGATTCGGGGAAGACAGAGATTGAGATCCTGCAGTACAAACCCGAGGCTGCAACGTATTTCGACAAGGTGGAGGATGAGTTTAATGCGACTCACGATGATATTCATCTGACCATTAGCTCTCCGAATGATGCCAGCACGATCATGAGAACACGGTTTGTCAGAGAGGACTATCCGGACATCATCGGCATTGGAGGTGATATCAACTATTCTTATTATGTTGATGCAGATATCCTTGCGGATGTATCGGATTATCCGGGACTGTCCGACATCAAACAGTCGTATGTGGACATTCTGGATGCACTGGAGATCACACCGAAGGATGGAACTTACGGTGTGCCTTATGTCGCGAATGCCGCAGGTATTCTGTACAACAAGGATATGTTTGAGGAACACGGATGGCAGATCCCTGAATCATGGGGTGAGCTGATCGATCTCTGTCAGGAGATCCAGTCAGAAGGAATCCTGCCGTTCTACTTTGGATTCCGTGACACATGGACCTGCCTGGCACCGTGGAATTCACTTGCTGTTGACCTTGCGCCGGCGGATACCTGTAAACAGGTTAATGCAGGTGAGACGACATTTACCGATGAGTACAGAGAGACGGCAGAGAAATGTCTGGAGCTTGTCAGCTATGGGCCTGATGATCCGTTCGCATACGGTTACAATGATGCATGTACCGCATTCGCAAACGGCGAATCTGCAATGTATCCGATCGGAAGCTATGCAGTACCTCAGATTCTGTCTGTAAATCCGGACATGAACATTGATTCCTTTGTTACCCCGGGAAATGATGACGCGTCAAAGAATACACTGAATTCAGGTGTTGACCTTATGTTTGCGGTGACAGCTGCATGCAAGAACAAAGACGCGGCTTACGAAGTCCTTGATTTCCTTCTGGAGGATGAGAATATCCAGGCTTATATCGACGACCAGAATGCAGTTCCGTGTAAAGAAGGAGATTTCGATCTTGCGCCGATGCTTGACGGTATGAAGCCGTACATCGAGTCCGGCAATATGACGGACTACCAGGATCACTACTATCCGTCAGAGATGGCAGTGGATGCGCAGATCCAGACATTCCTGATCAACAAGGATGTGGACGCATTCCTTGCCAAGTTTGACAAAGACTGGCAGAGGTACAACAGAGACATCATCCGCGAGGTTCAGGAGTATAACGAAGAACACGGGACTGACGAGTAGGAAAGGAATGGGGTAGATTATGAAAAAAGCAAATAACAGCAGACGGACTTATATGCTGATCACAATACCGATCCTGGCGTTGTTTGTCTGCTTCAACACGATACCGCTGATCCGCGGTGTGATTTACAGTTTTACTAACTTTAAAGGATTTGGAACCTATGATTTCGTCGGGTTTAGAAATTACATCGACCTGTTTACAGATCCCAGGATCGGAGGCTCATATCTCTTTACGATCAAGCTGGCAGTTGTTGCTACGATCTTAACGAATGTGATCAGCCTGGTCCTGGCTCTGGGACTGAACAGCAAGATCAAGGGAAAGACGTTCCTGCGCGCGTCCTACTTTGTACCGAACGTACTTGGAGCGCTGGTCGTAGGTTATATTTTCCAGTACTTCTTTACATATATCCTTCCCGGGCTGGGAAAGGCGATGGGGATCGGCGCGTTAAGCTCAAGTATGCTGTCCAACAGTAAGACTGCATGGATCGCGATCGTGATCGTCTGCGCATGGCAGTCCATCGCGATGAATACGATCATTTACATTTCCGGTCTGCAGACCGTGCCGGAAGATGTATATGAAGCAGGAGACCTTGACGGGGCGACGGGCTGGAAGAAGTTCAGACATTTGACCTTCCCGCTGATCATCCCATTTTTTACGATCAACATGGTATTGTGTGTAAAGAACTTTTTGATGGTATTCGACCAGATCATGGCAATGACGAAGGGAGGACCGGAACAGAGTACAGAGTCTATCTCCTATCTGATCTACAACAATGGTCTGTCGGGCGGAAGCTTCGGATATCAGAGCGCCAACGCGGTAGTATTCTTCATCGTGATCGTGGCGATCTCTGTTGCACAGATGTCCATATCAAGTAAGAAGGAGGAGCAGTTATAATGTATGAAAAAATGAAAGCAAGAGTAAACTGGCCTGTTACGATCCTTCTGTTTATCGGACTGATAACAGTGGCATTCCCGCTGTATATGACGATCGTGATCGCATTTAAGCAGCCTACGGAGATGACGAACAGTATTTCCGGGATCCTGTCCCTGCCTAAGGAATGGAGCCTGAGCAATTTCGCACAGGCGATGGAACTGACAGACTTCTGGCATTCCCTTGGAAACAGCCTTATGGTAACGATCGTAACGGTTGTGCTCTGTATGGTCCTTCACGCGCTGATGGGTTATGCGGTGGGAAGAAATAAAGCTCACAGTAAGTGGTATAACTTCGTATACCTGTTTATCGTAAGCGGTATGTTCGTTCCGTTTGCGATCCTGATGATGCCTCTGGCAAAACAGACGGCAGAGATGCACCTTGATAATTGGGCTGGCGTTATTCTCCTTTATGTGGTATTCTATATGCCGATGAATTTACTTCTGTATACAGGATATCTCGTAAATATCCCGATCGCGCTTGAAGAGGCAGCGAGTATAGACGGTGCGACAACATGGCAGACGTTCTGGAGGATCATCTTCCCGATCATGAAGCCAATGCATGCGACAGTCGCAGTCATCACTGCACTGGCAGTATGGAACGATGTTATGACTCCTCTGATCATTATGTCAGGGAAAGGATCGAATACACTGCCGCTGGCACAGCTGACATTCCAGACGCAGTTCGGTACGAACTACAACCTGGCATTTGCATCTTATCTGCTTGCGCTGATTCCGATCATCATCTTCTATGTGATCTGCCAGAAACAGATCATCAATGGTGTTGTAAACGGCGCTGTGAAGTAAATACGTTCGGATGCTTTTAAGGCATCTGCCGCAGAGCGGGTTATGTACCGGCATCGGTACATGTCCCGCTTTTGTGCGATAAGTCCGGCAAGCGGCTGACATGCTTGTATGAGCAGACATTTGCCAGGCAGCGGACAGCGATCGGCTTTGCCGTGAGCTGCCCAAGGTATCGCGTTGATCGGACAAGGGAAGGAACTCCCTCTGTACGATCAGTAAATATCAAAGAGACAGCACACAGAGCAGGAGAGAAAAATATGAGCATTATTTATGATGAAAAGCAGAAAACGATTACATTGTACACAAAGAATACAGCGTATCAGATGCAGATTGACAGATATGGATTTCTGCTGCACCTGTATTATGGTAAATATGCGGAAGGCTGTATGGATTATGTACTGACTTATTACGACAGAGGATTTTCCGGCAATCCGTATGATGCCGGGAATGACAAGACATATTCCATGGATTCGCTGCCGCAGGAGTTCCCGTCTCTGGGAACCGGCGATTACCGTACACCGGCATGTATCATCAAGAATACAGACCGTACTTACTGCAGTGATTTCCGTTACGAAAGCCACAGTATTAAGGATGGCAAATATGCGCTTCCGGGTCTTCCGGCGGTTTATGCGGATGACGATGAGGCACAGACGCTGGAAGTGGTCCTGGTGGACCGCGTGACAGGAGTGCGGGCCGTGCTGCTTTACGGGGTGCTGCCGGAATATGATGTGATCACGAGAAGTGTGCGTATCGTGAACGCCGGCAGCGGGCGTATCTCTGTGAAAAAACTGGCTCCGGCATGTCTGGATCTTCTGGGGGGAGATTATGATTATATAACGTTCTATGGCCGTCACGCCATGGAGAGAAATGTTCAGAGGATGCCGATCGGTCATGGGGGGTCCAAGATCGGGAGCCTCAGAGGGACTTCCAGTCATCAGTACAACCCGGCGGTCATCGTAGCAGAGCATGATGCAACGGAGGATGCAGGCGGCTGCTATGCAATGGCATTCGTCTACAGTGGAGGATTTCAGAGTGAGGCGGGGAAGGACCAGTATTATCAGACAAGAGTTCTCATGGGATTCAGTGAAGAGCAGTTTGCGTATCCGCTGAAAGCGGGAGAAGAGTTCCAGTCCCCGGAGGTCATTATGAGTTATTCCTCCGAGGGCCTTGCAAAGCTTTCCCAGAATCTTCACCGCTGTATCCGCACTCATCTCTGCAGAGGGAAATATAAAGAGACAGTGCGCCCGATCCTCCTGAACAGCTGGGAGGCGTCCTACTTTGATTTTACAGGAGAGAGTCTTCTCAAGCTGGCAGAGCAGGCGTCAGAGCTTGGCATAGAGATGTTTGTCATGGACGACGGCTGGTTCGGAAAGCGCGACAGTGAGCTGAGAGGCCTGGGAGACTGGAAAGTCAACGAGGAAAAGCTCGGCTGTACTCTGGGAGAGCTGATCTCCAAGATCAACGGCATGGGAATGAAGTTTGGCATCTGGATCGAGCCGGAGATGGTGAACGAGGACAGTGATCTCTACCGCGAGCATCCGGACTGGGCATTTGTGATCCCGGGAAGACGGCCGAACCGTTCCAGACATCAGCTCGTACTCGATTTCTCCAGAAAAGAGGTCGTAGATTATATTTATGATCAGATCTGCAGTGTCCTTGATCAGGGCAATGTAGAGTATGTTAAATGGGATATGAACCGGAGTATCACGGATGTCTATTCTGCGACAGCGGACAGTCAGGGAAGGGTCCTTCATGACTATGTGCTGGGACTTTATGATTTCCTGGAGAGACTGGTGAACAGATACCCGAACATCCTGATCGAGGGATGCAGCGGCGGCGGCGGACGTTTCGACGCGGGAATGCTTTACTATACGCCGCAGATCTGGTGCAGCGACAATACGGATCCGATCGACCGTCTGGAAATTCAGTACGGAACATCGTTTATCTATCCTGCATCTTCAGTAGGAGCACATGTGTCCGCGTCGCCGAACCATCAGACCGGAAGGATCACCTCGCTGAAGACGAGAGGTATGGTCGCAATGGCGGGGACCTTTGGCTATGAACTGAATCTGAATGAACTCAGTGATGAGGAAAAAGATGAGATCCGCCGTCAGATCGCGGAATATAAAAAGTATGCATCGCTTGTACAGACAGGACAGTATTACCGTCTGACGAATCCGCAGACTGATAATCAGGGCGCGTGGGAATTCGTTTCCGAAGATCAGAAGGAAGCGCTTGTGCAGGTGGTCGGAATCAAGAAGCATGCGAATATGACTGTAGATTATATTAAAGTCAAAGGGCTGAAGGAAAACACGATGTACCGTGATACGGAGACCGGCAGGGTGTACAACAGCACAGCGCTTCGGGAAGCGGGAATTCCAAAACCGGTTCTGCATGGGGAATATCAGGCGTATCAGTGGCACTTTGTATGTGAAGAATAAACAGAGTAAACGGGGGTCAGGACAAGATGGCAAGAAAACCAGGAGCCGCTAAAACGAGAAGAAGTGCGGCGGCAAAGAAAGAGACTGAGATAAAAAAAGAGACCGGAGTGAAGCGGGCAGCGGCTGCTGAGACAGCTGCTGCAGCGGAAGCAAAGGCAAAAGCCGAGGCAGAGGCGAAGGCGAAGAAGGAAGCAGAAGCAAAGGCAAAAGCTGAGGCAGAGGCGAAGAAGGAAGCAGAAGCAAAGGCAAAAGCCGAGGCAGAGGCGAAGAAGGAAGCAGAAGCAAAGGCGAAAGCTGAGGCAGAAGCGAAGGCGAAGAAGGAAGCAGAAGCAAAGGCAAAAGCCGAGGCAGAGGCGAAGGCAAAGAAGGAAGCAGAAGCAAAGGCGAAAGCTGAGGCAGAGGCGAAGGCGAAGAAGGAAGCAGAAGCAAAGGCGAAGAAGGAAGCAGAAGCAAAGGCAAAAGCCGAGGCAGAGGCGAAGAAGGAAGCAGAAGCAAAGGCAAAAGCTGAGGCAGAGGCAAAAGCCGAGAAAGAAGAGTCTGACCGGATCTTTATGGAGCGTCTGCGCAGACATCATGATGAACTGAGATGGCTGTATATGGAGCTGTACGGAAATGATGATATGTTTGCAGAGCTCTGCGACCAGATGAAATGGTACTATGACCAGAGAAATGACAAACTTAAAAAGCTGGACGCAGAGCGCGAGGCTGCGGGCGAGTGGTACAGGAAACGGGATATGCTGGGCATGATGATGTACATTGACAACTTTGCCGGGAATATCAAGGGGGTACAGGAGAAGCTGCCCTATCTTGAAGAATGTAATGTCAACTATATCCATCTGATGCCCTTCCTTGATTCGCCGAAAGGCCGTTCAGACGGCGGATATGCGGTGGCAGATTTCAGAAAGGTAAAACCGGAGCTGGGCACTATGGACGATCTGGCGGAGCTGGCCGAGAAATGCCATGAAAAAGGCATCAGCCTGTGTATGGACTTCGTTATGAACCATACGTCTGAGGATCATGAGTGGGCGAGAAGAGCGCGCCAGGGAGACGGCGAGTACATGAGCCGCTATTTCTTCTATGCGGATCCGTCCATCCCGCGGGAATATGAGAAGACTGTACCTCAGGTATTTCCGACCACGGCGCCGGGCAACTTCACCTATCTCCCGGAGCTGGGGCACTATGTGATGACTACGTTCTATCCGTATCAGTGGGATCTGAACTACAGAAACCCGCGTGTATTCAACGAGATGATGTACAATTTCCTCTACCTGGCGAACCAGGGAATGGATATTATCCGCATCGACGCGGTTCCCTATATCTGGAAAGAGCTGGGTACGAACTGCAGGAATCTTCCTCAGGTGCACACCATCGTCCGTATGATGCGCATGATCGGCGAGATCGTTTGTCCGGGGATCGTGCTTCTCGGCGAGGTGGTCATGGAGCCGGATAAGGTGGCGCCGTACTTTGGCACGGTCGAGAAACCGGAGTGCCACATGCTCTACAATGTAACTACCATGGCGACGACATGGCATACAGTGGCGACGAGAGATATCCGCCTGCTGAGAAAACAGATGGATATCGTGTGTGCGCTTCCGAGGGAATATACATTCCTCAACTACTTAAGGTGCCATGACGACATTGGCTGGGGACTGGATTATGCTACCCTGAAAGAATGGGGCATGGAGGAAGTGCCGCACAAGAAATATCTGAATGACTACTTCCAGGGCAAGATTGAGGGCAGTGTCAGCCGCGGTGAGCTCTACAATGAGGATCCGGTGACCGGAGACGCAAGATTCTGCGCAACGACAGCTTCTATGTGCGGCGTCGAGAGTGCAGGCTTCGAGCAGGATGATGAGAAGATGAACTGGGCGATCCGCAAGGATCTGATGCTCCACGCATACATGTTCACCCAGTCCGGAATCCCGATGCTCTACAGCGGCGACGAGATCGGACAGGTGAATGACTATACTTATAAAGAGGATCCTGAGAAGGCTCCGGATTCCAGATATATCCACAGAGGAAAGTTCAGCTGGGATCTTGTAGAGAATATCAAGGATAAGGCAAGTGTGCAGGGACGCATTTTCAACGGACTGGAAGATCTGGAGAAGATCAGAAGGACTGAAGCGGTATTCAATACGGATGCAGAAGTGTACACGAAGGATTACGATGATACATCCATTCTCTGGATCGTCAGGAAGGCAGAAGGCGAGGAACTTCACGCCGTGTTTAACTTCAGTGACCAGGGAAAGACGATCTGGATGCCGGAGAAAGCGGTCTATACCAATCTTGTCACAGGTGTGAAAGAAGAGGTGGAGACCGTGGAGCTGTCCGGATGGGATTTTGTCTGGATGAAGCGGTAACAGCAGAGAAGGCAGTTTAAAAACTCAATAATTATCAGCAAGGCCGCAAGGTCCGGAGATCCGGGCGTGCGGCCTTGCTTCGATTCGAAAACCGGATCCGGGGAGCGCTTTTTTCTGGTATGCCCGGAAAGATTGTGCTATTATAAGTTCAGATTCCGACATATCAGAAAAGAGGCAGACCTATGAGTTACAAAAATGAATGGTTTTTATTGGAAGCTGATGATAATATTGACGAGATAGAACACCGCGAGCCTACGGAAGAGTTTCTGTTCTACAGGGCGGTAGCGACCGGAGATATCGAGACAGTCAGAAAGAACTGCGAGGCAGGGCGTTTTGTGGAGGGAGAAGGAGTCGGAGTCCTTTCAAGAGATCCTGTGGTCAATCTGAAATATCACTTTGTGATCACGACCGCGATGATCACACGCCTGTGCAGGCAGAACGGTATGGAACTGGAACAGGCGTTCCGGATGAGCGACTTTTATATCCGAAAACTGGATGACATTCACACTGAGGCGGAAGTCCACAGCCTTCACGATGAGATGGTTATGGATTTTACGGAAAAGATGCGCAAATATGCCCGCAACGATACAAATTCAAAGCATATCAACGCGTGCAAGGAATACATATATTCACACATCAAAGAAAGGATTACGATAGAAGATCTGGCGGACGAGCTCGGTGTATCGTCCGGTTACCTGTCCCGTCTGTTTAAGAAAGAGACCGGCATATCGGTGAGCGCATATATACGAAGCCAGAAGATCGATATGGCTAAGAACCTTCTCAGGTTCAGCGATTATTCCATGATTGATATCGCGAACCGGCTTTCGTTTTCTTCCCAGAGCCATTTTATCCAGCAGTTCAGGGAAGTGGTCGGGATGACTCCGAAGAAGTACCGCGATGAGTACTATATGGTTCAGTGGGACATTGAATCCGGCACTCCGCGTACGGAAGGAGATACCGCCGGAATGCCAATGCCGGATGAAATGTCTGATAAAAAATAATTTTGAACAAGAACGACTTTGCCGTGAGCAGACAGGGACGCTGTGTCAGACGGATAGGGAAAATGCTTTTCCTCTGTCCGGTCAACACGGCGTCCCTGTCTGTTCTATCCGAAAGGTTACAGTGTCAGGAGAATTTCGTTTTCTTCTTTGAGCAGTCCTTCCGGTATATAATTATCAGGAAGTTCTTTCCCGTTCAGGCTCATGCTCCGGCAGCCGGATTCCCGGTGATCCGGGTTCTCGACCCTGATATGGAGATGTTTTCCCCGGAAATCTTTGTCAATTTCAAAGGAATCCCAGCTCTCGGGGACAGCCGGCGCGATCCGGATCCCTTCCAGATCCGGCCGGAGTCCGAGGATTCCCTCTACGCAGCCGACCATCACGGTGGAGGCGGTTCCCGTCAGCCAGTGTACGTGGGAGCGGCCGAAATGGCTGCTTGCCGGTCCTTCGGTAAACTGACCGTAACAGTATGGCTCAAGCCGGCGGATCTCTGCCCTGTCATTCTGTGCGGCAGGCGCATTCTCTGTAAAATATCCGAATGCACGGTTGCCATGGCCGCTGAGAGCTTCCGCGAGGATCAGCCAGCCCTGCGACTGGGAGAAAATGCCGGAGTTTTCTTTTGTCCCCTGATTGTAGATCACGGCAAGCGCACCGTCAAATGCGTGCTCATGGTAAGGCGGATCCATCAGGACGGCGCCGTATGCCGTGTTAAGTCTCTGATATACATTTTCCAGTGCGGCATCAGCCTGCTCTCTGGATGCCAGTCCGCTGATGACAGCCCAGCTCTGGGGATTCAGCCAGAGGTTTGCCTCCGGATCTGCTGCCGCGCCGATGCGTTCGCCCTTCTCGGTATAGCCGCGGATAAAACGGTCGTTATCCCAGCAGAGTTTCTGGATCTTCTGTCCGGTTTCTTCCTGCTTTTCTTCAAGATAGCGGACATATCCGCTGTCCTGTTTGTAGACGGCAAATTTCTTCAATATTGTCATTGCATAATAAAACTGCAGTGCGACAAAGGAGGATTCGCCCTCTGCGCCGAGACGGAGACAATCATTCCAGTCCGCATACAATCCAGCAGGCAGGCCGTGAGGACCGAGGTGGTCGAAGGAAAACTGCACGGCACGTTTCAGATGCTCATAAACAGTCCCTTCGCCTTTGTTGGCAAACGGGATGACTTCATCGAGAAATGCTGTATTGCCGGTCTCCGCGATATATTTGTAAACAGTCGGGAACAGCCAGAGGGCGTCGTCTGCGCGGTAGGCGGGGTGCCCGGTCTCCTGCACGTAAGAGGCGTCGTCCGGCGTGTCTTCATGCCCCGGGTTGTGGGTGAATTTTACAAGCGGAAGCCCGCCGCCGTTATCTACCTGTGCCGAGAGCATAAAACGGATCTTCTCACACGCCATTTCAGGCGCGAGATGGATGATCCCCTGGATATCCTGTACTGTATCGCGGTAGCCGTAGCCGTTGCGAAGCCCGCAGTAAACAAAGGACGCGGCTCTTGACCATACAAAAGTGATAAAGCAGTTATATGCGTTCCATGTATTGATCATCGTGTTAAAGGCGTGATCCGGGGTATTGATCTTAAGGTGGTCCAGTTTTGCATACCAGTCGGCTTTCAGCGCATTGATCTCCTGTCTGACCTGTCCGGCTGGATCTGTATAGGAGTCTGTTATGGCTGCGGCTTCTGCCGAGGATTTCATGCCGAGAAGGAAGAGCACGGTCCTGGATTCGCCGGGATCCAGAGTGACTTTGCAGGAGAGGGCGCCGCAGGAATTCTCATTGTAGCTTGTGATATTGCCAAGATCACCAGAGATCACGCCCTGCGGATTGCCATATCCGTGGTATTTCCCGAGAAATGCATCCTTGTCTCCGCAGTAGGAGGAGACTTCTCCGCCCGCAAGAGCGAAGAAACGTTCGGTCACTTTCTTGTCATCCACTTCTTCGTCCTCCCGGAGCGCGTCAAGGTTGCCGTGGATCTGCTGGATGATCCGGTTTTTTTCAAATAAGGTGCGGGTGATGAACAGGGAATACTGGAGATTTACCTGATCCTGTTCATAATTGCTGTGGTTTGTGAATTCCGCATATCCGGTAAGAGTAAGGTCCCGTACACGATCCGATCGATTGGTCACGGTAAGCGCCCACACTTCGTAAGATTTCCCGAGAGGCACATAGTAATCAGCCTCAGAGTGTATTCCGCTGTAGTCTGCAAGCATTCTTGTATACCCCATGCCGTGGCAGCATTTGCTCTGATATTGTCCGAGCTCTTTTCCTACCGGCTGCCAGGAAGCGGACCAGTAGTCCCCGGATGCATTATCACGGATATAGATATAGCGTCCCGGCTGATCAAACTGATTGAAGATGTAGCGGAGGATGCGGCCGTTTGCCCCTGATCTTGCAAAGCTGTAGCCGCCTGCATTGTTGGAGATGATCGCGCCGTATTCCGGAGAACCAAGATAATTTACCCACGGGGAAGGCGTATCCGGATGATCGATCACATATTCCCGTTCTTTATCGTCAAAATATCCATATTTCATAATCTTATTCCTGTCCTTTCAGTTGATTTTAGTTGAGAGTAACGGTCACGCGGAGATGATCTCCGGAAAAGCCGTCAAGTACCTTTCGGGGAAGCACAGCGTATCCGGCGCTGTCTGTCTGAAGCCGATATCCTTCACAGGCTGCGGAGGATATCGTATATTCCCCGCTGTCTTTGTGTTCCGGGTTCTCGTAGATCACCTCAAGCTGTTTCCCGGCAAAGACAAGGCTGACAGATGCTTTCCCCTGACTGTCAAACTGTTCGCCCATCAGCCTGGGGGCGAAAATGAGATCGCCGGCTTCGCCCCGGACGCCGAAGACCTGAGTGATCATTGTCAGCATAAACCAGCTTGCGGCTCCGGTGAGATAGTGGTACATTCCGCGCCCGTCCGAGCGGAAATACTCCGGGATCCCCGGATAGATCCGGCTTGTATCAAAGTCCAGCGCAGTTTCGGCAAGCGTCTTCAGCGCTTTCCAGCCTTCTTTTGCAAAGCCGCGGCGGTACAGGGCGTTGGCATACATCACGGTCATATGTGAGAATACGGCTCCGTTTTCCTTTTCACCATATGCAAAGCCGAACATACGGCCCATATCAAATTTAAGTTCATGGAAGTCCGTGTTCAGGCGATAACCGCCGATCTCTTTTCGGTAGAGATAATGGTCTGCACTGGCTGTGATCCTGCGGATCTGCTCATCGGAAGCTACATTTCCCATAATGGAAAAGACCTGGCCTGTGAGCATCATACGCACTTCGTTGGGAAAGAATCCTTCCACCGCGCGTCCGTGGTTATCGTAGTAGCTGTTAAACCATCCCTCGTCAGCTCCTCCGTCGATCCATTCCTGTTCCCGGAGATAACCTGTGAGCCAGTCGGCTCTGCGCTCCAGATCATCTGCCAGTACGGACAGAGAAATGGAGAAGTGCCCGCCGCTGATTTGGTGCCGGCAGCTTCGGGTGTAGTCTGCCAGCAGTACATTTTTGGCGTCAGGATCTTCGAATAAACCGGCGTCTCCATTCAGGAGGATTTGAAGCTCCCCGGCCAGAACAGCCTCTTTTTCGCCGGAACGGCTCTCAAGAAGACGGATCATTGAGGCGAGATCCCGCAGGTTCCCGGCATAGGCGCAGGTGAAAGCAACACTCTCGCCGTGTTCAGACGCCATATCCAGGGCGTCGTTCCAGTCAGCTCCGCGCAGACGGTAAATATTGTGGTTGCCGACCTCATAAAAAGCGGTCAGCTGCTGGATCAGAAGATGCTCCAGAATACTTCCGGTATAAATCTCGCCGTCTTTTGTCCTGAGCAGGCTGCCCTGCCCCGCGTCCCACTGCTCGTCGTTCTGCGTTCCCCGACACGTCTGCGCGTCTTTAAAATAAGGAACCTTCCTGTTCAGAATCTCCACATCGCCGGTCTGATCGATATAAAGTTTTGTTGTCATCTGGGGCCAGAGAGCGTGATCCATCCATACACGTGCGATCCCGTTGCGGTCCGCGATAAAGTTCCCGTCGCCCTCTCCGATGATCGTGGCGTTGGTTCCGTCGATCCGGACCCCGCCGAAGTTTTTCTCGATCATCTGTCCTACACCGTCCGGATCCATGAGAAGAAGAGAGAGGCAGTCCTGCCAGAGATCGCGCCATCCCCGGCCGCCTCTTCCGTAATCGTGATGGGGCAGGAAAGAACAGCCGAACAGCCGTCTGAGAAAAGGCTGGAAGCAGATCCATTTCATCAGACGGTCAAAATCAGCGTCGCCGGTATGAAATCCGGTGTTGACTTTCTCCCTCCACCAGGATTTTGTCTCGTCGAGAGCCTTCTTTACTTTATCCGGCGTATTGTATTTCTCATAAATCTGAGAGATGGATTCTCTGTTGTCTTCCGCGCCCAGGATCAGGATGTAATCCGCCTCCTCCCCGGGGGCAAGATGTACTTCCGGGAAACGGAAAGCGCCCATCGCTTCTCTGCCGGCGGCAAAAGAACCGGACGGCACGCCGGTACGGCGCTCGCAGACGGCGCGCGGGTGCGTATAGGTTCCGCCTTCTCCCAGAAATTCCTCTACAGTGGGGAAGAAACTTTCCGGAGCTTCACCGGCGCCGCTGCATCCGTATACATAGTAGATCATAGAGTTGGGACGGTGCCCGCGCTCGTCAAAGGACATTGTCGGGCGGACAAGGACCCCGTGGGATTCCGTGCGGATGCGGTGGAGCATGGAAGTTACATTTCTGTGATCCCGTATATTGTCGGCGCTCCGCCCGTAGACAGGAACTGCGGCGAAGGGAATCAGGACCTTTGCGCTGTCTGACAGATTGCGGACTGTAATATACATGATCTCCGCATTGTCTCTCACAGGTATAAAAGAAGTAACGACAGTCCGGACAGCCTGGCTTTTGGAAATCCTTTCCATTGAATGCCACATGAATCCCGCCGTGATCCTGCTGTCGTCCTGGAGCTTTGTAAACCGGGCTGCTTCCTGTTCCGCTGACGCTCCGGACGCGGAGAATACTTCGCCTGTATCAGATACCAGCCAGAAATTTCTGACGGAACGGTTATTATGAAGGTTTTCGGCGCTGACCGGCTCAAGGAGAAAAGTTTCCTGATCGATTTTTGCGTCCCCGCCGAGATTGGGAGTGACGGAACTTTTCAGGCCTTTCTCTGACGCCAGCGGAAAATAAAGATAACTTGTATTTTCCGGCTGTTCTATAGAAAAACTGCCATGTTCGTCTGTAAACTGCAGATGTTTCATATTAAGTCTCCTTTCATTTCGTATATTTCTTACTTATGGGCATTATATAAGAATCTCGTCAGGACAAAAATCAGAAAGAAAACTAAAAATATCAGAATCATGACATAAAATAAAAAAATGACGAAAACGGGTCATGAATCTGATATTTTTTTGTGATTCATAATATATCGTCCGGCAGGAATGGGTTATAATTCCACTATCACAGGCGGACAGAAGAACCGCCGGATAATAAATTTATTATACGAGGAGGAATGAACAATGAAAAAGAGAGTAGTTGCCGTGATGATGGCAGCAGTCACTGCGGCAGGCCTGCTGGCCGGATGCGGCGGACAGGGAACTGATTCCGGATCCGGAGGTGCACAGAGCACGGAGGAAGGTAAAGTCATTAATATCTACAGCTGGAATGATGAATTCCGCACCCGTCTGGAAGCTGTCTATCCGGAAGTTGAGAGCACTTCCGATGACGGAACAGTGACCACATTGAAAGACGGAACAGAGATCCACTGGGTGATCAATCCGAACCAGGATGGCGTTTATCAGCAGAAGCTTGACGAGGCACTTATGAATCAGGCGGATGCAGCAGCAGATGACAAGATCGATATCTTCTTATCTGAAACAGATTACGTTTACAAATATACGGACGCAGATGCAGATGTAGCTATGCCGCTTACTGATCTTGGAATTGATCCGGACACGGATCTGGCAGACCAGTATGATTTCACCAAGACGACAGCTTCTGACCGTGAAGGAGTCCAGAGAGGTTCTACATGGCAGTGCTGTCCGGGAGTTCTCGTATACCGCAGAGATATTGCCAAGGATGTGTTCGGAACCGATGATCCGGCGGCTGTGGGCGAAAAAGTGAAAGACTGGGATACGCTGAAAGCGACAGCTGAGGAGCTGAAGGCAAAAGGATATTATACATTTGCTTCTTATGCGGATACATTCCGTGTATACAGCAATAATGTCAGCGAGCCGTGGGTAGCGGACGGCGAGACAACAGTAAAAATCGATCCGCTGATCATGGACTGGGTAGAGAATTCCAAAGAATGGCTTGACGCCGGATATCTGGACAAGACTGTAAAGGGACAGTTCAATGATGACTGGAACAAGGCGATGGGATCTTCTTCCAAGGTGTTCGCTTTCCTGCTTCCGCCGTGGGGCATTGATTTCACACTGAATCCGAACTGGGACGGCGAAGCCGGCGCATGGGCGGTCACAAATCCTCCGCAGGAATACAACTGGGGCGGTTCTTATATCCATGCGGCAACAGGCACGGATAATCCGGAGCACGTAAAAGATATCATCCTGGCAATGACAGCGGAAAAAGATACACTGCTGAAGATCTCACAGGATTATCTTGACTTTACAAATACGGTAAGCGGTATGGAAGAAGCAGCCGCAGACGATGCATATGCATCTGATTTCCTCGGCGGACAGAATGCGTATGAGTACTATGCACCGGTAGCGGAAAATATAGAGATCGCTCCGCTTTCCGCATATGATCTTGGATGTGTCGAGCTGTTCCAGAACTCATTCAGCGATTATTTCCAGGGTAATGTAGACTTTGATAAGGCAAAAGAGAATTTCGAGACTGCGATCAAAGAACGTTATCCGGATATCACAGAGGTTGAGTGGCCCGAATAATGCAGCAAGCCGGCAGCCCAGCAGACGGACAGTCTGTGCGGCTGCCGGAAATAGAAAGGAATGATACTTTATGAAAAAGAAACGTAAAAGTGTCAGCTATGCCAAGTGGGGATATATTTTTATCCTGCCGTTTTTTATATGCTTTTTGATATTTTCTCTGATCCCGCTGATCGATACGGTCAGATACAGTTTCTTTGAATATTACCGGTCGGGAATCAAAGAAATCGGTCCCAATTTTGTCGGAATGCAGAATTATATCAGCCTGCTGGGCTCTGATATGCTCAAATATGCGGGGAATACCCTGATCCTGTGGGTGATCGGTTTTGTTCCGCAGATCGTGATCGCGCTGCTCCTTGCAAACTGGTTTACGGATATCCGTCTGAAGATCAAAGGCAAACAGTTCTTTAAGGTCGTCATCTATCTTCCGAACCTGATCATGGCGTCTGCGTTTGCCATGCTGTTCTTCGCGATGTTTTCGACCAACGGACCGATCAATTCGATCCTGATGTCTCTGGGATGGATCAGTGAGCCGGTCGATTTCCTTGGCTCTGTGATCGGTACCAGATCACTTGTGGGACTTATGAACTTCCTGATGTGGTTTGGAAATACGACGATCATGCTCATGGCGGCAATCATGGGGATCAGCCAGGATGTCTTCGAGGCGTGCGAGCTGGACGGATGTACGAGCGTCAAGAGATTCTTCTATATCACGCTCCCGCTGATCCGTCCGATCCTTGCCTACACACTGATCACTTCGATCATCGGCGGCCTGCAGATGTTCGATGTTCCGCAGATCCTGACGAACGGGCAGGGAAATCCGGACCGTACGTCCATGACGCTGATCATGTTCCTGAACAGCCATCTGGAGAGCAGAAACTACGGCATGGCGGGCGCTTTGTCTGTATACCTGTTTATCGTAAGCGGTATCCTGTGCTTCTTTGTATACAGGATGACGAATGGAAACAACGACGACGGCTATGGCTCGAAAGCGTCGAAACGAAAACTTAAAGATGCGCGGAAAGGGAGGAGATAGGTTATGAAGTCGAAAAAGGCGAAACACGGCCAGACAATACTGGCTTATGTGGTGCTGATACTGTTGTCATTTTTATGCCTGTTCTTCTTTTACATCCTGATCGTAAATGCGACGCGCTCCCATGCGGATCTGCAGAAAGGATTTTCGGCGATCCCGGGAACCTACTTTCTGGAAAATCTGAAGAACGTGGCAAATGACGGAAGCTTCCCGATGTTTAAGGGAATCCTGAACAGCCTGATCGTGTCGACCTGTTCCGCGGCGTTATGTACATATTTTTCATCGCTGACGGCTTACGGTCTGTACGCCTATGATTTTAAGGCAAAGAAGGCTGCGTTTACATTTATCATGGCAATCCTTGTCATGCCGACGCAGGTGACGGCGATGGGATTCCTGCGCCTGATCACAAATATGGGGATGTATGATTCGCTTCTTCCGCTGATCATACCGTCCATTGCGTCACCGGCTGTATTCTATTTTATGTACAGCTATCTTCAGTCGTCTCTTCCGCTGTCGCTTGTGGAAGCGGCAAGGATTGACGGCTCCGGAGAATTCCGGACATTCAACCGGATCGTGCTTCCGATCATGAAGCCGGCGATCGCGGTGCAGGCAATATTTACATTTGTAAGTTCATGGAATAATTACTTCGTTCCGGCATTGGTAATTCAGTCTAAGGACAAGATGACAGTACCGATCCTGATCGCAACGCTCCGTGGAGCGGACTACATGAACTTTGATATGGGTAAAATCTATATGATGATCACGGTAGCGATCGTACCGATCATTATCGTATATCTGCTTCTTTCAAAATACATTATTGCGGGTGTAACGCTCGGCGGCGTAAAGGAGTAAGCGGACAGTAATCCATGAAAGAACCGCCATAGGGGAATCCTTTCAGTATATGCAGGAGAACGCTATGGCGGTCTCTTTATACCATGACTGAAAAATGATGACAGATAAAGAGGGATGAATGATGAAAAATTGGACACACAGCGGCAGCCTGAACCAGGAGCCGTCCGCACGCGAAGAAAAACACAGGGCGCTGGCGAGAAGAGCGGCGGCGGAAGGAATCGTGCTTCTGAAAAATGAAGGCGCGCTTCCGCTTGATCCCGTTGCTCCGATCGCTCTGTTCGGCAGCGGTGCGGATAAGACGGTAAAAGGCGGCATCGGCTCCGGCGACGTCAATAACAGAGAAAGTATTTCCGTGTACAGAGGAGTTAAAGAAGCCGGGACAGCCGTCGTAAATGAAGACTGGATCATGGACTATGAGAAACGCTGGAGAGAAGCGAGAGAGAAGTGGAAGGAGAAAATACTGGAGGACGCGCGTCATGTGGAGAATCCTTTTGACGCTTATGCGGCAAATCCGTTCGTCCTTCCCGACGGTCGCAGGATCACAGAGGAGGATCTGAGAGGAGCCGGGGCAGCCGTCTATGTCATCAGCAGGATCTCCGGAGAAGGGAAAGACCGTAGGCTGGAAGAAGGAGACTATTACCTGAGCGGCAGGGAAAGGGAGGATCTGTTATACCTTGACAGGTTTCAGATCCCGCTGATCCTGATCCTGAATTCCGGCGGTCCGGTTGAGCTGACGGATATCCTGCAGGAGACGGAAAATATCGGCGCTGTACTCAATATTTCGCAGCCGGGTCAGGAAGGCGGACGCGCCGCCGCAGATGTACTCTTCGGCAGGGCGGTGCCAGAGGGGAAACTGACGGCGACGTGGGCAAGGAGATATGCGGATTATCCGTTCTCGGATACATACAGCTATCTAAACGGAGATCTGGAAAAAGAAGTATACAGAGAAGGAATATATGTCGGCTACCGGTACTTTGACAGCTTCGGCGTAAGACCGCTCTGGTCTTTCGGATACGGACTTTCCTATACTTCGTTCAGACTGGAATTGTGCGGTCTGAAGCAGGAGCAGTCTTCGGTACGGGCGGAAATATCCGTCACAAATACAGGGAAACGCTATGCGGGGCGGGAAGTAGTACAGGTCTATGTATCTCTGCCGCACAGCGGGATCGAAAAGGAGAAAAGAAGGCTCGCAGGCTTTGCGAAGACAGAGCGGCTGGCTCCGGGAGAGAGCGGAAAAGTGAAGATAGAGATCCCTCAGAAGCAGCTGGCGGTATTTTCCCAGGAGAGACAGGCATGGATCACGGAAGCAGGGACATACGGCGTCTGGATCGGAAACAGCCTGGACTCTGCCGTACTTTCAGCGTATCTTACAGTCGCCCGGGAGACGGTTATAGAAAAAACACTCCGGATCTGCCCGCCGGAGGAGCCATTTGAAGAGCTGAGCCGGGGAGAAGCCGGAGACAGGGAGAAGGAGAACCAGGAGACAGGGATACCGGTCTGTGAATTCATACCGTGCCGTGAACCGGAAATAAAGAATGTGCAGCCGACAGAAGAACAGTATCCCGTGGAGGAGCTGATCCCTCTTCTGTACGGGAATATCACAGCGGGCGCAAGTACGCTCGGATCGGCAGGTATACGGGTGCCCGGATCAGCAGGGGAGACAACAGAGGCTTTAGAAGAAAAGTACCGGATCCGTTCTCTGATCATGGCGGACGGACCGGCAGGGCTCAGGCTCAGGCAGAGCTATCAGGTCGATCGGGAGACAGATTCCGTATATGGAACCGGCGTTCTCGGGTCTCTTGAAAACGGATTTCTGGAACCGATGGAAATCCATGAAAACGCGGATACATATTATCAGTACTGTACGGCGTTCCCGACAGGCACTGCTCTGGCGCAGACCTGGGATACAGAGCTGCTCGCCGAGTTCGGACGTGCGGTCGCGGAGGAGATG
>ERZ780162.398-NODE-398-length-35377-cov-7.682238_pt1 | contig 35377 bp, 50 predicted proteins | sample MGYA00511474_ERZ780162 | MGnify/ENA primary metagenome ERZ780162 (study PRJEB29588, sample SAMEA2143633) | human gut metagenome | biome: human gut; feature: human-associated habitat; material: faeces | place: Denmark | collected 2008/2010 ...
TTCCCCCTGACCGCAGCCGATCTCCAGATACAGGCGGCCGCCGGGCTTTAACAGCGCGAAGCCCGCTTCCAGCCCTTCCCGCAACCTGTCCAGCTCGCCGTTTACGGCAATCCGCAGGGCCTGGAAGGTCCGCCGGGCGGGATGGCCCTCTGCCCTGCGCACCGCCGCCGGGACCGACGCCTTGATGATTTCCGCCAGCTGGGCGGTGGTCTCAATGGGCGCCTCCTCCCGGGCCTGGACAATGCCCTGGGCGATCCGCCGGGCGCTTTTGTCCTCGCCATAGCGGAAGATGATGTCCGCCAGCTCCTGCTGGCTCAAGGTGTTCACCAGGTCCCGGGCTGTGGGGCCCTCCTGGCTCATGCGCATATCCAACGGGGCGTCGGCATGGTAGGAGAAGCCGCGTGCCGCGTCGTCCAGCTGGTGGCTGGAAACGCCGAGGTCCAGCAGAGCACCGTTGACCGCCGGGATGTCAAGCTCCGCAAGGACACGCGCTGCCTCGCGGAAGTTTGCCTGTACCACCTGGGCGGGCAGGCCCTTGAGCCTTTCGGTGGCGACTGCCACCGCATCCGGGTCCTGGTCGAGCGAGATCAAGCGCCCGGTGGTAAGACGTTTAGCGATCTGGGTGCTGTGCCCTGCGCCGCCGGCGGTGCCGTCCAGGTAGATACCGGCGGGGTCGATGTTCAACCCATCCAGGCAGGGCTGCAAAAGTACGGGAATGTGGGAAAATTCCATGGTGTTGTCCTCTATTTACAGGTTTTGCTTGCAATCACATTAAGGCAATACCGCATAATTCTAAGTGCCGATACGGCGAGCGAGGTGAGGCAGCTGCTAAGCCAAAAGCGCAGATAATACTTTGTGTATTATCGAGCATTTTGGCAACGCAGATGCCGTGCCGCAGTCGCCGAAGCGGTGCTTAAGCCGTTAGGCGGGAATTGTGCGGTGTTCCCTTAGAAATCCAGCGCTTCCATGGCGGCGGTAAAGTCCTCGTCGCTGGATTCCTGGCTGCCGTTCCAGGCGGCGGTGTTCCAGATCTCAGCAAAGCTGCGGTTACCGATGACGGTCACATCGTGGTCGAGACCGGCATACTCCCGCAGGCGGGCGGGCAGCTGGATGCGGCCCTGCTTGTCCGGCGTGACCTCCACAGCGGAGGAGTAGAGCATGCGGCTGACGCTGCGGCCCTTGACCAGCCCTTTTTCTTCGATCTTGGCGGCGACCTTTTCAAACTCGTCACTGGGGAAAGCGGCCAGGCAGTGGTCCAGCCAGCGGGTGACAATAAAGGTCTCACCCATGGCATCGCGGAACTTGGCGGGGAAATTCAGGCGGCCTTTGGCGTCGATGGCGTAGTCGTACTGGCCTACCAGCATAGCCGCTCTCCCCTTTCGTCAGTTTCTACAAATCTTCGGCACGTTTTTTGACGTTGCCGCGTTGAGTTTGTGGATAACTCTGTGGAAAGGGTGGAAAACCACCCACTTTTCACCACAAGGGTTGTTATTCACACCACAATTCCCCACTTCGTATATTTAGTCTACCATCTAATGGGGTAAAAAGCAAGCCCGCAGCAGGAAAAAATCCCGCTGCGGGCTACATTTCACAGATTATTTTTTGTGGTGGGGAGATGTGGGGGCTAACGCAGCATGACGGCGTGTTTTGTAGGGGCGAGCCTCTACAGCCTTGCTGTGATTGTCGCTTTACTGGTTTTGCCCGCCCTGGCCGCCGCGATTCGACCGGGTGGCGCTGCGCAGGTTCATGCGGGTATTTTTAATGTCCGCCACACTGCGGGCAAGGGTCTCCTCGGACTTTTTCAGCAAAGTTTCACAGTACACCGTTGCATTTCTGGTCAAATCCTTTGCCTGGGTGTTGGCTGCGGTCAGGATCTCGGCGGCGCGCTGGCGGCTGCGTTTGACGATCTCCTGCTCGCTGACCAGGGCGCCGGCACGCTCCTCGGCTTTCTGGATGATGGTCTCGGATTCCACCTGGGCGTTTTTCATGATCTGCTCGCGGTCGTTCACGATTTTTTTGCTTTCGCGGATCTCGTCAGGCAGGTTGTTGCGCACTTCGTCGATGATGTCCCGCATGCGGTCCACATCCACCACGCGCTTGGCGGGGGCAAAGGGCACAGCCGTACCGGCTTCCAGCGTTTCTTCCATCAGATCGAGCAATTCTTCTACGTTCATGCCTGTTCCTCTTTCTCGTAACGGCTCACCATGATCTTGCCGTAATAGTATTGTTTGGCCAGCACCAGCGTCCCGGCGCGTTCGGGCAGGGCGGCTTCGCGCTCGCTCTCGGCCAGTACCACGCCGCCGGGGGCCACTTTGTCGGCCAGGGCGGGCAGTACCTCGTTTAAGGTATCGTAATGGAACGGCGGGTCCAGCAGCACCAGATCAAACGGGCCGCGGATGTTTGCCAGAAAAGGCAGGGCCTCCGCCTGGCGGATGTCGCTTTGGCGGTCAACGCCCGCCGTTTTGCAGTTAGCCTTTACGATGGCCAGTGCATCCGACGAACGGTCGACAAAAATGCAGCTTTTTGCCCCGCGGGACAACGCCTCGATGCCCAGCTGGCCGCTGCCTGCAAACAGGTCCAGCACACGGGCGCCGGGCACCAGAAACTGCACGCTGGAGAACATGGCCTCCTTAACACGGTTGATCGTCGGGCGGGTGACATCCTCGCCCGGCAATGCCTGCAGGTTTTTACCCCGGGCGGTACCGGCAATTACACGCATGGTCATGCTCCCCTTTTCTAAGTCGTTCTGTTTTACCAGTTTTATTATGAGGCTTGCCCGCCCCAATGTCAAGGCGGAATATGTAAAATAATTATGCACACAAGGTTGTTAAATACAGCACAATTGCAGTTGGTATTGTTATCCAGCTCACAATTTGCGTGTTCGGTGTTATTTGCGGCACAATTTAAAAGTGTAAGCAGTATAAAACTACTATTGATATCATTGATATCATTGAATTCATTGTTTTCATTCCCATCATTCCTACTATTCAAGTCATTCATGTCATTCAAGTCATTCATCAACAGCAAATAGACTTGTATGTATAGTTAGTCCTTATAGGCGGAACTTGCAGTGCAGCCAGCCAATAAAGCATACTATATCATGCAGTCAACATTTCATTGATGAATGATAGGAACGAAATGAATGACTTGAATGACTATGATACCTGAATAACATCAATGATAACAATGATATCAATGATTTCAATAGTAATTTGCTATATATACAAAAGCAAAAAGCGCAGATACCAAAGTACCTGCGCCTTGATTAAGAGCGGCTGATGGGAGTCGAACCCACGGAGATACAGAATCATATCGATTCAACAAGCAAAAAATGGCGATGATACGGAACGCTATCGTTCTGCATTTTTGCGGCAAACCATATATTTTCCAAAAAAGTGTGTACTTTTAGTGTGTACTTTTTAGCACATCCTTAAATGTTTCGTCAATCGCAGAGGCTATTTTTTCGGCCTGGCCGTTGACTGCGTGGCCGTACACGCCAAATGTATCCATATTTTTGCTGTGCCCAACAATCTGTTTGAGCTGCCCTTCCGGGAGTGCGCTTGCAATCGATACAAACGTGTGTCGAAGCTCGTAAAGAGAAACATAATTTATTCCGTTGTAATCGCAATACTTTCTCCACCATTTATAGAGCAAGTGCTCATCTGAGATGCCAAAAACACTTTTACCATTTTTTGTAAGTTCGCGTTGCGCATCTATTACGCTTTTAGCCATGTCGGACAATTCAATTGCTCTAACCGCATTATCATTTTTACCTGTTGTTTTTTCTCCATAAATGTTGATCGCACGCCGCAGAAAAATTCTGTTTTCTTTCACATCTTCCCACTGCATGCCAATCAACTCACCCGGTCGAATCCCGGTCAGAACAGCAAGGCGGTATGCGTTGATATAAGGGTCTTTGGCTTCCTTGCCCATGTACTTGGTTTTGTCGCTTGACAATAAAATTGCTAAATCGTCTGGCTGCAATATTTTCTTTTGCGGCTTTGGAGTTCCAGCGGGAATGTTCAAGTTATCTGGTACAAACGTTGTATAGCCTGAATTGCGTGCAAACCGAAAAAACGATGTGATGTCTCCATAGATATTTTGAAGCGTTTTACGGCTTTTTCCAGCGGCTTTGGCGTTGTCTAAAACTGTTTGCACTTGCTGCTGCGTCAACGATTCCAACCGCCGGTGCCCAATTTCCGGCTGAATCCATATGCGCCAGCGGCTTTCCTTTGGTCTAAAATTGCTTATGCCTGATATTTTTGATTCTCTCGCAAGGTATTCTTTATATGCGCTCTCGACCGTTTTTCCGCGCGTTTGCAAGCCGTTTTCTAGCCAGTCATCTGCTTTTTTGTTGGCTTCCCGCTGGCCTGTGCGCCCCGGCTTGGCGCTGGTAAAGGTTTTGCGCACGCCGTCTTTCTGCACGTTTATCTGCCAGCGCTGGGCAGATTCAATCCATTTTGCGGTATTTGTTCTTTTCATATTGCGGCTCCTTTTTGTGTGTGTTATAATAATGCCGTCAACTTTTTATGTTGACGGCTCTTTGCCCTTGTCGGTGGTACGAACACCGGCAGGGGCTTTTTTGTTTAGTAGCGGATAAAACCAACAGACCCAATGCAAATATCAATAAGTTGTCGATATTGGTCATTTACAGCCTTTGACAAAAAGCATATTGTGGGTGCAGTACAATTTTGGTCAAAGGGGGCAGACAAATGGAAAGGCTGGTAAACAAGCCGCCGTCCCATCATGGGCGAAAGCGACAAAAAAAAGTTGTTGTCAAGTGCTGAAAATCCGATATATAGGACAGCAAAGACTTGACAAATGAGTATTTTTGTGAAAGTGTTGAAATACAACTGTGAGTTGTGTAAAATACAATCAACGGTTTATTTGGAAAACAATCTATTGCAATCTATTTTGTAAGATTTTAGAACCCTCTGCGCAATCCCATCTTTTCCAAAAATGTAGGATGTTACAATACCTGCGGCATCTATCGCAGTAACAGTTGGGGTTTCAACAAGCATCCTACCGTATCTTTCTTTTGCCATATCAAAAATTTGTTCTTCAGTAAAGCCAGCGTTTTTTTGGGCTTTCTTTAGTTCATGCATAATTCCAGGAGCTATAAAAGGATATTGGCAATTCATATCATAAAAAGGTATTTCAAGTAGCATAGAAAAAGCCGTTTCAAACTTTTTTTCGTCTACCAAAAACTCATACATAATGTATCGTAACTCGCGGCATTTTTTGGGGGATGTAAAAGATGCCAAGTTAATTCTGTTGAGCTGCTCCCAAATTAAATCTCGATAATGTATATCGCGCCTTTCATTCACGGCACGGCAAAATTCAGGAAGTGAAAAAGCATATTTTGCAAAAGATTTTCTGTTCCAAAAGTAAACGTACTCATTGTCTTTAATTTCTGCTTTTCCCTTTTCGGTCAATTTTCCGTTTTCGGCAAATCCCATTGATTCCAGCTTTTTAATAATCGGCCAAACGTCATCAACGCCATAATCATAATGCCAAAATTTTGCAACAGGCTTTCCGCTGGAATATTTTTCTAAATAAGAAAGCATTAAAATTTCTGTTGGCTTCAGGCCATTTTTGTCTGCAAGGTCATCAGAGGAAAGCTCTAAGAAATACTCATTTGCACGCTCTTCCTGTTCTACGTGCCGCTTTTCTGCTTGTGCTTTGCAGTAACCAGCATACTGCTTTGCAATTTCATCTTTAGTCGGCTCATGTGTAGTTATGGAAACATTTACTTTTTGTTTCTGTTTCAAAAAGTCAAAAAAGCCCACGATATCACAACCTTATTTAATTTTTGGAGGAATCAGCAATGACGGACACAGAAAAACTTATTGAAATTGTTTCAACATTTACGCCTGACCAGATGACCGATTTTGTAACTGCTGCGCAAGATTTAATAAAGCGCTTGCAAGCTGAGGGCTCTCTTGGCAAAGAAAAATGAGCTTTTGTACATCTTGCGGCAAATCAGATATTAGCCCATCGCCTTGTGCGGTGGGCTTTTTTCCTTCTTCGGTATCCCCGCGCAAGTCGTCAACGGTGACTCCTAGCAAACTGGCAACATCGGCTAGCATATGCTCTGGCAAATCGCGCCCGTTTGCTAGCATTTCAGACAAATATCCACGACTTTTCCCAAGCTCTGTACTAATATGCGTGAAGGCAATTCCTTTTTTCTTTGCTATTTTCTTGGCTTTTTCAACGTATCGCACACAAATCACACCGTTTCTTTGTGCATATTGCCAATTCGCTAGAAAATGCTAGAAAACTATTTACATCTAGCATAAATGCTAGTATAATAGATAGCACAGAGGGCAACAAAGAACCAAGCCCCCTAAAATTCAGCGGACTAGCTAAAAATATGCTGTTATAAATCTCGCAAGTTCATAGTAGCATATTTTCTAGCAATAGTCAACTAGAAAGGAGCTTTTGCTAGGTGAATATTTCGAAAATTGATGCTCTGTGCCGAAAAAACAATATTTCCCGCACAATCCTTGAAGAACGCGCCGGAATCTCAAACGGCGCACTTGGCAAGTGGGAGAAATCGCCTTACGGCCCCAGCATCACGACGCTAAAGAAAGTGGCTGATTATTTCGGCGTGCCGGTTGATTATTTGCTAACCGATAACTAGAAAGATGGAAGCGGCTGTAAGTGAACTGATTGCGGAAAGAAAGGAGTGAGCGAATGAACAACATTCAGATTTTTAAGTACGAAAACAACGATGTACGCACGGTTGAGTTGAACGGCGAACCGTGGTTCGCCCTCAAAGACGTGTGCGCGGTGCTGGGGATCTCCAACCACAAAATGACGGCGCAGCGGCTTGATGCGGATGAGGTAATCCTGACTGACCTCACCGACAGCATGGGCCGCCAGCAGGAGACTACCGTTATCAACGAATCCGGCCTGTACAACGTCATCCTGCGTAGTGACAAGCCAGAGGCAAAGCCTTTCCGCAAATGGGTCACCAGTGAAGTCTTGCCCAGTATCCGCAAAAACGGTGGTTACATCGCCGGGCAGGAACAGCTTACGCCATCTGAGCTTATGGCTAAAGCACTGCTTGTTGCCAACAAAACGCTTGCAGAACGGGATGCTCGGATTTCGGAACTTACAGTTCAGAATGCTATTATGCAGCCTAAAGCTGAATATTTTGACGAACTTGTAGACCGTAATTTGCTGACCAGCTTTCGGGAGACGGCAAAACAACTTGGAGTTGAAGAGAAAAAGTTTATCTCTTTTTTGATGGAAAAGAAATACATCTACAGAGATAAAAAAGCAAAGCTGATGCCATACGCCGATAAAAACAACGGATTGTTTGAGGTTAAAGAGTGCTTTAACGAGAAAACCAAGTGGAGCGGCACACAGACACTTATCACGCCTAAAGGCCGTGAGACGTTCCGACTGCTGTGCTTGAATGCTTTATAAAAAGGAGCAACCCAATGACACCTAAACTGTTTGTCACAATTGCTATCAAGGGCGCTGTGCTGGGCGGTGCGATATGCAATCTGGTTTTTACGCTCTACTTTGAACACTGGTTAAAAAGAGAGCGGGAAAAGGCCGAGCGCTTCGCCGAAAAGAGAAATTGCAGCGATTATTACCGATACAATGGCAATAGCGTTTGCACGCTTTGCACTGGCATCGGCATCCTTTGCATCCTGCTCAGCTTTTTGAGCACGGCGCTCCGCTAACTCTGCAAGGCGTTTGGCTTGTACGGCAGTTTCCGTTGATGCTTTTTCAATATTTTTCAGCGGAGTGCTTTCAAAGTCAATGTCTTTTGTAAAATCTGGAATTTTTAAATCCATACTATTTTCCCCCTTTCGCACAGTATATAACTTCTTGATATGTGTTACAAGGAGATGATGAACATGACAAACCTTGCTTTTAAAGCGCTTCTCAAAAGTAAAGGTTACAACCGGGAAAAACTGGCAGAAGAACTGAAATTGAGTGGAAATTCTGTTGGGAGAAAATACACAGGTAAAATTCCATGGACGTGGCCGGAGGTTTGCAAAGTATGTGCCGCGCTAGGCATCACGCTTGACGAATTTGCCGCCTACTTCCCCGCCGCCGCAGTCCGCCGGTCAACCACCGTCAAGCCCAAATCCGACCGCGAACAGCTGGCCGACGCGCTGCAGCTTGCCGCTGACATCCTCAAAAAAGCGTAGGAATTGCGCGGAGCGGAAATGCCGAGCAAAGGAAAAGCCATGCTTGCCCATGCAATGGCAAGGCTATGAACGGCAATGGCGATGCGCAGCTTGGAAAGGAAAGGAATTGATTTGCATTGGAAAAGCACCGTTTAGCATTGTTTTGCAATGGCAAAGAGATGTATGGAGCCGCAAAGGCATAGCTACGCTGAGAAAAGCCACGGTGAAGCTTAGCTGAGCTTGGCAAAGCGACGGAAAAGCAAAGACTTGAAGAGCAACCGTAATTTATCAATTAGAAAGGACTACCACAAATGAAAATCCGTATCACTTTAACCGAAGAGGTTTTAGGTTCCAGCCCCAGCAATGAGGAGCTGTTGGCCGCTTACATCGCCAGCAAGGCCCCTACCGATGACCTGACCGCGCAGGAAGTCAACAACATCAAAGCGCAGGCGGCAGAGGAAAGAACGACCGTCTTTCCCAAAACTGCCGACGGAACGCCGTTCATCTACGATTATCAGATCAAGGGCATGTTTAAGGACAGCTGCAAGGCCCTTGCCACTGCCGGTAAGGCAGGCTATCCGGGCGGCAAGCACTGTGCCGCGTTGAAAGCTTACAAGAAAGCCATTGACGGCCTGATTTTCGTTTCCCCGCGTGAGATTCCATACAACCTTCACGGCCTAAAGATGGGCTTCTGTGAGCGCCCCCTGCGCGCACAGACCCCGATGGGTGAGCGCGTCAGCATCGCCAAGAGCGAGAGCGTGCCCGCCGGAGCAACCGCAGAATTTGAAATCGAATGCCTGGATGAAAAGCTGGAAGATATGGTACGCGAATGTTTGGACTACGGCGCAAAGCGCGGCTTGGGCCAGTGGCGCAACTCCGGCAAGGGCCGCTTTGAATGGGAGGAAGTAAAAGAATGATGGCGACAGCAACAAAAAAACACCGCCCCTGTGCTGGCACACAGAAACGGCAGAACGAACAGAGCATCGCAAAAAGCTCTAACTATATTCTATCACTTACCAGTGCTGCCGTCAAGCTGGCAATCACCGCAGATTTGGTGCTGCTTCTGGCCGCGCTCGGCAGCCTGAACATTCCAGTAACCATCCTCGCACTGCTGGCCCTGAATCCGCTGTGCGGACTGTATTTTAAGGAGGAATCCCGCCGTGAAGAAATTTGAACTCACCGATGAATTTATAACAAACGCTTTCGGTAATAAGCTGTTCCGCATCAAGGCTATTGTCGATTTCGGTACCATAAGAGCTGGCGAACTTGGGGGCTTTGTGGAAAAGGAAGAAAACCTCTCCAACGATGACAATGCGTGGGTCTCCGGCAATGCGCGGGTCTCCGACGATGCGCGAATCTCCGACGATGCGCGAATCTCCGGCAATGCGCAGGTCTCCGGCAATGCGTCGGTCTTCGGCAATGCGTCGGTCTCCGACGATGCGCGAATCTCCGGCAATGCGCAGGTCTCCGGCAATGCGTCGGTCTTCGGCAATGCGTCGGTCTCCGACGATGCGCGAATCTCCGGCAATGCGCAGGTCTCCGGCAATGCGTCGGTCTTCGGCAATGCGTCGGTCTCCGACGATGCGCGAATCTCCGGCAATGCGCAGGTCTCCGGCAATGCGTCGGTCTTCGGCAATGCGTTGGTCTACGACAATGCGCAGGTCTACGGCAATGCGTCGGTCTACGGCAATGCGTGGGTCTACGACGATGCGCAGGTCTCCGGCAATGAGTCGGTCTACGGCAATGCGTGGGTCTACGGCAATGCGCAGGTCTACGGCAATGCGTTGGTCTCCGGCAATGCGCAGGTCTCCGGCAATGCGTCGGTCTACGGCAATGCGTGGGTCTACGACGATGCGCGAATCTCCGGCAATGCGCAGGTCTCCGGCAATGCGCGGGTCTCCGACGATGCGCGAATCTCCGACGATGCGCGAATCTCCGGCAATGCGCAGGTCTCCGGCAATGCGTCGGTCTTCGGCAATGCGGACTACGCCGTCGTTGAAGGCTTTGGCCGATATTTTCGCGCGACCACATTTTTTCGCTGCAAGGATAAAATTCTCCGCGTGCAGTGCGGTTGCTTTTATGGCGATTTAGCGGAGTTCCGCGAGATTGTCAAGAAAACCCACGGAGACAGCAAATACGCCAAAGAGTACCTTGCGATTGCTGACTTGATGGAGCTGCATTTTTCTGATGATGAAGGAAGACAGGAGGCCGCAGAATGACCAGCTTTTATGGCCATCAAGATAACCCATTTCCACCATCTGATGATAACTGCCCCATCTGCCCAATCTGCGGCGATGAATGTGAAACCCTGTACCGTCAGGGCAATGAGATTATCGGCTGCGAGAACTGCATTATAGAAGTCAATGCCTGGGAATGGCAGAACGAACAGGAGGAACCCAATGAATTTATTTGAACAACTTTCCGCTGCTGCGGCAGCCGCAAAGGCACTTAAACAGCCCGAAGCGCGGTTTTTTGCATGCAACAACAACGGCATCGTTTCCGCTTACTACCCCAACGACCTGTACGCCATCGCATCATTTACCGGCAGCCGCGTTTATGGCACGTCGAAGAAGCGTTACGTATCCCTTAATACCCCTTACACAGGGCTGAAAATCGAGGTTCCCATCGTCCGCCCTGTACCGTTGGAGCACACCTGCCCGCCGGAGTGCTACCGCATCCACTTGACAACCCCCGACCCGAAAGGAGAAGCTATCTGATGTTCGGCGAAAAGCAGAAAGAACTTTCGTTTAAATCTCGACAAGAAATTCCAGTGACTCAGAGCGCCAAATATATTGCCAGCCGAGACAAAGCATTAAAGGCTCTCGAAGAACGAAAATATCTCAAGGAATCCGATTTTTGGATTCTTAAGAACGAAACCAACTACGGAAAGATGATGTACGCGGGCTTGATAATAAGCCACAATGCTTGTCTGAAAATCAATGATAATCTTCCCGAAAAAGACAAGTTTAATCCGGATTGCGTTTCCGTTGACAAAACCGGATACAGAAACTCTCTTGTCTTTACTTATGTCAACAGGGAACAAGGCTTATACGAGGTCGGCGAGGCATCTGCACAAAATTGCAAGAATGCGTACCCTTATGCAATGGCATACAAACGTTTGTTTGACCGTGTTGTTTTAAAAATCTGCAAACTTGCGTTTGACGGAATCTATTCCGACAGTGAAGCGGATGAATTTAAAGAGCGCTATGAAGAAGAACCCCAGCCGGTCACAGCATCGCCAGAAGTTACCACACAGGTCGTAAAGGACATGGCAACAACTGCGCTGGCAGGATATGCACAGCGAACTGGTAAGGACAAAAAGACAGTCCAAACAGAAGCAAAGACCTTTATTGGCAAGTTGTTTAAGGACTTCACCGATGATGATTGGAGAAGCGTTGCAAAGGAGTTTGAACACAGAAAATGAAGCAACAAATCTACATCAAGCAGGCCGTTGTTATCGGCAACACAATCACGCTGGAATGTTCCCCGGCTGATTGCGATAAAGTCCGCGCTGTCATCGACGAAAACAAGCCCCTTGCCGCCGTCATCGGCACGGCCACGCAAAAGCGCAGCCTGTCTGCCAACGCTTATGCTTGGACGCTCATGAATCATCTTGCCGCCAAAATCAACCGCCCTGTACTGGACATATACCGCGATTTGATACGCGACATCGGCGGCAGCTCTGCTATTATCACCATTTTAGCCACCGCCGCTAAGGCGTTTAAGGTAGGCTGGGAAGCAAAAGGCGATGGCTGGCAGGTGCATAAGTTGGACGAAATGGCAACCCCGCAGGGCGCGTTCTACACCCTGCAATGCTGGTACGGTTCCAGCGTGTTTGATACATCCCAGATGCACCGCCTGATTGAGCTGATCGTGCAGGAATGCCAGCAGCAAGGCATCCCCACCATGACCCCGGAAGAAATCGCAAAACTGAAAGGACTGACAGACGATGCGCCGACCGACACGCAATGAATACGGTATAAAGCTGGACAAGAACGGCTATGCGCCAACGCTTTTCCCTTGCGAGGATGACATCTGTTACCGCTGTCGCAGTACGGGTCTGACAGTCCGGCACGAGATTTACGGCGGGGCTTTGCGCAGCAAGTCCAAACAATTCGGTCTTTGGATCAACGTCTGCCCGCAATGCCACGCCGCTATTCACAAAAGCGGCGAAAAACAAGATTACTATCACAGATTGGGGCAGTATCGGGCAATGGCCTACTACCACTGGACGGTGTCTGACTTTCGCCGCCGCTTTTATAAAAACTATCTCGATATTACGGAGGACTAATCTATGAAAGACCCATCTTGGGAAGAGGCTGAGCTTACAAACCTAAAGAAGTATTATAGCTCGTACACAAATGAAGAACTTGTCAAGATGTTCCCGAACCGCACTCTCCTTGGCATTTGCAAAAAAGCCAGAAAAATAGGTTTAAAACGTTCTGCACATTCCATTAGCGCCAATCGTTCTGCTGGTCAACGTAAAAGGAATTTTAACCACGCCCCGAGATATACAGCAAAAGGCTACAAGATTATTTATGCCCCGGATTTTCACCGCGCTGACAAAAATGGGATGGTACTCGAACACATTTATATCTTTGAAAAGGAAACCGGGGTTGAAATTCCAAAAGGCTATTGCATCCATCACATTAATGGCAAAAAGGACGATAACCGAATCGAGAATTTGTGTATGCTGTCTACGTCTGCGCACACAATTCTTCACAACTCCGGTAAAAAATTCTCTGACGAAAGAAAAAGTAAGATTTCAAAGGCTGCTAAAGAGCGTTTGAAAACAAGGTTAAATCACCCGCGTTACAAAAGCGTTGATTTATCAGAGATTGACAATCTTATAAAATATGGAGTTACCGTAACTGAGGCCTGCAAAATGGCCGGCATCGATAAAACCACATATTATCACAAAAAGAAGGTAGAAAGTTATGCTTAATGTTGTTGCTATTATCGGAAGACTCGCTGCATCGCCGGAACTCAAAACCACGAACAGCGGTAAATCCGTCTGCTCTTTCCGCATCGCCAACGATTCCGGCTATAAGGATGCCAGCGGCCAGAGCCAGACAAACTGGCTGGACGTTACTGCCTGGGGCAAAACCGCAGAGTTTGTCTGCAAATACTTCCCCAAAGGTGCGCTGATCGCCATTGATGGCCGCTTGCAGACCCGCCAGTATCAGGACAAGAACGGCCAGAACCGCACAGCGACCGAAATCGTGGCCCAGAACGTGAATTTCTGTGGAAGTAAGGAAAGTACCAGCCCCGCCCCGCAGAACGCCGCACAGCGCCCCGCAGCCCCCTCACAGCGCACGCAGGGCGAACCAGATGCAGACTACGCCCCGATTGACGATGACGAGGGCGACCTTCCCTTTTAATTTTTGAAAGAAAGACAGGTGATGCACCGTGACACAATGTGATAGAATCCTTCGCCACTTAGAGAGCGGCGGCAGCTTGACCGCTGCACAGGCCATGCAGGAGTACGGCATCTACCGCCTTGCTTCCCGCATCAATGATCTGAAAAAGCGCGGCGTACCCATCCAAAAGCGAACGGTAAGCAGCAAGAACCGCTACGGCGAAAAAGTCAGCTATGCCGAGTATTACATGGAGTGTTGAAAAATGGCAAACGAGGGTTACATAAAGCTGTACCGCCGCATGATGAAGTGGGGCTGGTATACCGATACCCCCACAAAATGCGTGTTTCTGCACCTTCTGTTTCTGGCTTGCTATGAGCCGTGCTATTTCAAAGGCGTTCACCTGGAACCCGGTCAAGCCGTTTCCTCTATCCGCCAAATTGCCACCGACACCGGATTAACAGTCAAACAAGTTCGGACTGCAATAAACCACCTAAAAGAGACACAGGAAGTGGCACAGTCACCGTGTGGAAAATTTAGCGTATTCACGGTAAATAACTACAACGACTATCAATGCACGGGCACAGACGAGGGCAAACAGATGGCACAGAGAGGGCACAGTGAGGGCACAGACCCTAATATAAAGAAGAATAAAGAAGTTAAGAATACCCCCTATACCCCCCAAGGGGATGACGCGGATTCCCCTGCTTTCACCAAGTTCTGGGCAGCTTACCCAAAGAAGGTCGGCAAGGCAGATGCCCGTAAAAAATTTGAAAAGCTTGTGCCGGATGAATCAACCCTGTCCGCCATCCTGTCCAGCCTTGAGTACCTCAAGACCACTGACCAGTGGCAGCGTGAGAATGGCAAGTACATTCCATACCCGTCTACATGGTTGAATCAAAAGCGCTGGCAGGATGAAGCATCCAAGCCGCCTACTACTGTCCGCTCTACTGATAACCTGCGGCCTGTGTTTGACCGTGAGTACACGTTTGAAGAACGGATGAATGGAGTTGTCCCGAAAATCGTGGGATGGGAGGAGGCGAAAGCATGAATACCATCGTAGCGGAAAAAGCTGTTATCGGCATTATGCTTATGAAACCGGAATTGCAGGACGATGCTTTTTCTTCCCTGACCTACAAAATGTTTGAGCTGAAAGCGCTCGGGAATATCTTTCTGCTTTGCAAGGATATGGCCGATAAAGGCCAGAGGGCTGATACGGTATCGGTTATTTCCAAATGCGATGACGACACAAAAGTGCTCGCCATGCAGTGCTTTGAAACGGTTCCATCCATATCCGGCTACAACACCTATATCAACTGCGTTATGGACGGATGGAGAAAGCGTGAGTTGACAGCGGCATTAACAAAGCTGCTGACCGATGATGGTGATGCCGATGAAATGAGCGCTGCGCTGTTCCACATTGCGGAGCGCCAGCAGTACATCATGGCCCACCAGAAGGAGCGCAGCGCAAAAGATTTTGCCGATGGCATTGATGCGTTCCTCTCCTGGATGAAAAAACCAAGCGACAGTATCCAGACCGGGTTTGGCAGCCTGGACACCATGACTGGCGGGCTTGCCCGCAATGGCGTTACCGTAATTGCTGCCCGCCCTGGCAAGGGCAAATCTACGCTGGCTTTGCAGATGGCCTGCCAGATCTCCCAAAACGCGCTGACGCTGTATCAATCCATGGAGATGAGCCGCGAACAGCTTTATACCGCCATCTTCTCACGCTGGGCACAGATAGACAGCACCCGCATCACAAACCATCGCCTGACGCCGGAGGAAGAATCCGCCATCCGGGAGGCAGCAGATCACCTGAAAAGCAAGTACCGCCTGATTCTTGATGATTCCAGCCTGACAAGCCTTGCCGATGTAGAAACCACGATCAAAGAGCGCAAGCCGGAAGTAGTCGTTATTGACCATCTGGGCCTTGTTGCACCGCCAAACGCTAAAGAAAAGCGTAACGACGAGCTGGCAGCCCTCACACGTGGTTTAAAGCAGCTTGCCATGAAATATCATATCTGCATTATCGAGCTCGTACAGGCCGCGAGAGCCGCCGATACGGGCATGATTAAAATGTCGGACATGTTCGGCTCCGCGACTATCGAGCATGATGCAGATATGATAATCGCTATCAACCCCGGCATGTACACTAAAGACCGGGAAACGCAAGAAATCAACCCGCCCACCGATGGGGACACCGTGATAGAGGTAGTAAAAAACCGGCACGGTGCCTGCGGCCAACTGGATTTTGTGTGGGTAAAACCATTTCATCTATTTTGTGAGGTATCAAAACATGAGTGATAAAGAATTTAAGCAGAAAATGGCAGCAATCGGCCTTTCCAACGCGGAAAACCTTATGAATAAGGCTGATGAAATCGGAGAGAACATTAAACCGCAAATCAAAAAAATGCAAGAATATTACACCTTGGCGATGCAACTGATTAAAGCTGCGGGGAGCCTGCTGGATGAAACGCATTGAAATCATCACATACTCTCGCTCTACCGGTGACATCCGCCACTCTCACCAGACCTACACCACCACCGGCGCTGCCGAAAAGGAACTGAAAAAGGCGGGCTTTACCCAAAATCCCCGCCTGCCGGACATCTGGTACAGCGAGAAGTACTATGCGAAAGTAAAGGAGATTGTACCGTGATACAAAAATACATAATCTCCCTGCCCCCTATTACCAAGAAGAACTCCCAGCAGATACTTACCAACCACCGCACCGGCAAGCCGTTCATCGCCCCCAGCAGGCAGTACAAGAAGTACGAACAGGCCGCTATGTGGTATCTCACACCAAAGCCGAAGGCCCCGCTGGCAGGCCGATATCGCGTCGCCACAGTATTCTATATGCCGACCCGCCGCAAAGTAGATCTCACGAACTTAATGGAAGCTGCCCATGACACCATTGTCGCCGCCAAAATTCTTGCAGACGATAACAACACCATTATCGCCAGCGTGGACGGCTCCCGCGTACTGTACGACAAAGCCAATCCCCGCACAGAAATTTTTATCGAGGAGATGCCGGACGATGAACAGCCCCTGTAAAGACTGCCCAGACCGCCATGCGCACTGCCACAGCGCTTGCAATCGCTACGGCGAGTATGCGGCCATGTTTGAAAAAATCCGCGCACAGCGGCTTGCAGATGCCGCAGCAGACGCAGCAGATGCAGAGCGCGGAATTAAGATCCGCCGCGATGTCAGAAAATATGGATTATACAAAACAGGAAAGAGTTGAAAGACGTGAAAGCCAGACTACACCCTACCCCGGCATTGCAGAAAGCCGTTGACGAATATGCCGAAGAAAAAATCAAGGACATTCAATCCCGCGCCCATGAAGCGGTAATGAAAGAGCGCAACGACATTGCCACGCGGGCGACATATCTATGCCTGCTGGCCTGCTATCAGGCCGGCCTGTCGCCCAGGACCTTAGTCAGAATCCAGAATTACATGACCGGCCCGGTGGCCGACAAATACAATGAGTACCGCAACGACCAGCTTGCAGACCTCTGGGCACAGGTAACACTACAGGGCATCGGCATTGATGCCAAAAAGACGGAGGAGCCGTTATGAAACGATTTCAGATTATTTATACGATAGACGATGACCAAATGAAAATTGAAACATACGTTGATGGATTTTCTACCCTTGAAATGCTCGCCGCATTGGACATTAAGCGCGAGGACATTATGAATCAGTGCATTCATTTTGCGGAGTTTAAACGCACGCGGAAATTTCCAGACGGGACAGAAATGGAAGTCACAAAAAAGAAAAAGCAAGGCAAAAGGCAAAGCAGAACTACGAGAAAAAGAAAGCGCAGCCTGGGCGTATCTGCTGGCCGCGAAGCAACGCAACAGCGAGAAGAAGATATCAACATGGAGCATACACACGGAGGTGAAGATAATGCGACTGATTGATGCTGAAAAATTTGAAGTATTCGATGCAACGTGCCAAATCACCAAAGGGATTCGATCAGGCAAAACAGCTGCTTATTTCTACGGCGAGGGTTGTAGAAAAGTGCTTGAAGCTATTGACGCCGCGCCAACCATCGACCCAGAATCCCTGCGGCCTACGGCGCATTGGATAAAACGAGGATATGTTTGCGGAGAAAACGAGTACGAATGTTCCGCCTGCCATGAGACAGAATGGCGCACTAGCGAAAAGAGAATGAAGTATTGTATGTTTTGCGGTGCAAGGATGGTGAACGAAAATGACTAACAAAGCATACGAACGAGCCTTTAACATCGCCATAAAATACGGATTTTGCAGTGATTGCGTGCAGGATCTCGACAAGGGTCACTGCCACGAATACGATTGCTACCAGAACGCCGTAAAAGTGATCCGCGATGCGTTAGAAAAACTGGACGCTATCGAGGATTCTAAAGCGATCGTTTGGCACGATGCACAGAATGACCCGCCCAAAGAAAACGGAGAATACCTGTGTTACTACGAATACTTCCGTTATGGCAACTACTACTGCATGTACCGTACAATTGATCGTGGACATTTTTTCAATGGTCAATGGGGCGGTGAGCCTACGCGTGGAACTAGCACAAAAGTCCTCAAATGGACAGAACTGCCGCTCCCCGAATCCCCGGAGGTGACCCCATGACAAAACAGCAACTAGTTGATGAATACGCCCGCGAGCATCTTTGCGCGACATGCGAGTGGAAGAATGGCAATATTTGCACGTTGCCGCGCTGCATGAAAGTGGAAGAAAGGAGATACAATGACCCGAGAAGAATTCAACCAAAAGAAAACGTGGCTATGGAGATACCAACGCAGCAGGAATTATGAACGGCAGCTGCGCCAGCAGATACAGAGCGAACGTGAACGGGCAACAGCGACCACGAAAGCATTGTCCCCCGTTGTGGTATCTGCTGGCGGTAAAAATAAAATCGAGGATGCTGTTTGCAGAATCATGGAGCGTCAAGAAGCTCTATACAAGCAGATTATTGACACTGAGATGCAAAGGGAAGAAATCGAAACAGCAATAAACTCTGTTCAAGACCAAATGCAGCGGGACGTTCTGCGGGAGCGGTATATTGTCGGAACCCCGTATTGGTGGAAAATTGCGATAAATCTAAATATTTCCGAGCGATGGGCAAAGAAATTACACCGCGCTGCAATTGAAAATCTGTGCACTCCAGTTCACTTTTAACCTGCTATTATAGATATGCTGGATGATGTAGGAACGGGACAGCCTACTGCATTGCTAAAACATCTTTTCTTTATTGTTCCAATTCTCCTATTCTCATAGCTGGCAGCCGGGAAAGACCGGCATTTTATATGCTACATAGCCGATTCTATTTGTAAAGAATAAGGGCACCGCGTTCCGAAGCAACGGCGCGGCAAAGGTGCAAGACCTGTGTGTAGTACCAACGCCGATGACTCTGGCTATATACCCGGCAGGTACGCTTGACCGGGGTTACCCGTCAGGTACGCTTGCCGGGGTAGCCAGATAGGCAACCCCCGCAAGCCTACTGACAGTGCGTAACATGCGGGGCCTTGTGCGGGCGTAGTTCAATGCAGAACGGCGGTCTCCAAAACCGCAAGATGAGGGGTCAAGACCTTCCACCCGTGCCAGACGGCAGGGTCGCAACCTGTCTGTGTGAGAGTGTGCGGTATACCTCACAAATGATGACAATGGTCGTGCAAACGGCAAGCCGCACATGCCCTTGTAGCTCAATGGCAAGAGCCTTGGTGTGCCGGTTCAAGTCCGGCTGAGGGCACGTGCTGGGTCGCTCCCACCGGTGAAAGCCCGGCGCAGGCAAAACGCGATAGATAACCTGAACGCTGTAAGCAAAGCGGCAAGCCGATCAGGAGCGCGGCGCGATGGCAGGTCGCAACGGGACTTCGAGAGCCTGAAAAAATCTGCCCCACATCTGCTTGCGCGGACGCTGTTACTGACACCGTTGCGCGTTGTGGCCCTCCTTTTAATCAAAGCAGAAACCGCGACCAGCGGACGGGATATAAATAACGCTGGATTACGTTGCAGGTGTGCAGCTGCAACGGGCGAGACCGGCATAGCAGAGACCGGTAGGGCGGGAACGCGCTTTTCCTCCGGCGCAAAGGGGTTTTGGGGGATATAAGCCTACACAAATTGTGTTGGCTTTTTGTTTTGCATAAAGGAGGATATTATGCAAATTGTGATGAAATCGCTGGGAGAAATTCACCCATACGAAAACAACGCAAAAAAGCACGATGCAAGGCAAATCAAAAATGTTGCCGAAAGCATCAAGCAATATGGGTTTGTGCAGCCGGTTGTTGTGGACAAAAACAACATTATTGTGATTGGGCATTGCCGCGCATTGGCTGCAAAAAAGCTGGGAATCAAAGAAGTACCGTGCGTCTGTGTGGACGATTTGACACCAGAGCAGGTGAATGCCCTCCGGCTTGTGGATAACAAAAGCAATGAGAGTGACTGGGACTTCGACCTGCTGAAAGATGAACTGCCGGAGCTGGATTTGTCGGCGTTTGATTTTGATTGGGGACTCCCAGAAGAAGCGACAGAAGAAGTTGTAGAAGACGATGCGCCGGAGGTGGATGAGGAATCCGAGCCAATAACAAAAAAAGGTGACATTTGGCAGCTTGGCAGACACAGGCTTATGTGCGGCGACAGCACAAAAAGCGATGATGTAAGCGCTCTTATGGGGGGGCGTCTTGCAGACATGTTGCTCACAGACCCGCCTTACGGGGTTGACTATACTGGGAAAACCAAGGACGCGCTTAAAATCGAAAACGATGCAAAAAGCGACGATGAGTTTATTGCGTTTTTGCAATCTGCGTTTTCGTCTGCTGATTCTGTGATGAAGCCGGGGGCTGTATTCTACATCTGGCACGCCGATTCAAAGGCGTATGTCTTTAGAATGGCGTGCCAGATGGCGGGATGGGAAGTCCGGCAGGTTCTTATTTGGGTAAAAAATGCAATGGTAATGGGCAGGCAGGACTACCAATGGAAGCATGAGCCGTGCCTTTACGGATGGAAGTCTGGTGCTGGTCATTTGTGGGCGTCAGACCGAAAGCAAACAACCGTGCTGGAATTTGACCGTCCAACAAAAAATAAAGAGCATCCAACAATGAAACCTGTGGCGCTTTTCGATTATCAAATCAAAAACAACACTAAAGGCGGTGACGCCGTGCTTGATTTGTTTGCTGGCAGCGGGACGACGGTTATTGCGTGTGAGCAAAACGGTCGGGATGCGTATGCAATGGAGTTCGACCCAAGATACTGTGATGTGATTGTAAAGCGATGGGAAACCCTGACGGGGAATAGGGCGGTGCTGTTAAATGACAATTAAAGAAGCGCGAAAAATAATCGCAAAGACAGACAGCCCGTACTTAAAAAGGGATATGCAGAAATTCATTCAACGCCAAAAGAAAAAGGAGGGCGTTTATGGCAAAAACAGGACGCCCGAGAAAAGAGATCGATCAAAACCACTTTGAAAACCTATGCGGGTTACAGTGTACAAAAGAAGATATATGCGATTTCTTTGGCGTAACAGACAAAACGATTGATGCGTGGTGCAAAAGGACATACAAGGATAGTTTTTCCGTAGTTTTTAAGCAAAAGCGAGGAAAGGGAAAATGCTCTCTGCGTCGGTATCAATTTGCACTCGCCCAAAAAAACGCAAATATGGCAATTTGGCTCGGCAAACAGTATTTGGGGCAGAAAGACGAGCCTGAACAACAGACAGACAGCGGGGTGCAAATCATAGATGACCTGTAACAGATTATCGGCTATGGTCTCCCCATGCTTTGCTGAAGCGCACCGGCAAATCAAGGCAGGCAACGTGAAAGAACTGCTTGCGAAAGGTGGGCGCGGCTCTACCAAATCCAGCTATATCAGCATAGAGCTGATTTTACAACTGCTAAAGCATCCGCAATGCCACGCGGCGGTTTTCCGCAAGGTCGGAAACACACTGCGCACAAGCGTGTATGCGCAAATCGTTTGGGCTATCAATGAGCTTGGATTGCACGACCATTTTCGCTGCACGGTTTCCCCTATGGAATGCACCTATTTGCCTACTGGGCAAAAGGTGCTTTTTTTCGGCGTTGATGACCCCGGCAAGGTAAAGTCAATCAAAGTGCCGTTTGGTTATATCGGCATCTGCTGGTTTGAAGAACTAGACCAGTTTGACGGTGAAGAGCAAATCCGAAATGTGGAGCAGTCGTGCTTGCGCGGCGGTGACTGGTTCATCACGTTCAAGAGCTTCAACCCGCCCGCAATGGCGCGGAACTGGGCGAACGGCTACGCGCTGAAAGCCCGCGAAGGCAAGCTGGTACATCATTCCACCTACAAAACAACGCCCGCAGAATGGCTCGGAGAGCGGTTCCTGGCCGATGCTGAATACTTGGAGCGCACAAACGAAACAGCATACCGGCATGAGTATCTTGGCGAGGTTGTCGGCAGTGGCACGGCAGTGTTCGAGAATCTGCGCATTGAGAAAATAACCGATGAACAGATTGCCAGCTTTGACCGCATCAAGCGCGGCGTGGACTGGGGCTGGTACCCTGACCCTTGGGCATACAATGCTATGCACTATGACGCGGCACGGCGAACACTGTACATCTTTGATGAAATGACACGGCGCAGAACCAGCAACAGGGATACTGCACAGCTGCTTTTGGATAGAGGGCTGACGCGCGAGGACAAAGTCTGCGCGGATAGTGCTGAGCCGAAATCCATTGCGGACTACAACAAGTACGGCGTGAAAACATTCCCTGCCCGTAAAGGGCCGAAATCGGTTCGATACGGCACAAAGTGGCTGCAAATGCTAAAAGCGATTGTCATTGATCCAGAACGATGCCCGGACACAGCAAAGGAATTCAGCGAGTACGAGTACGAGCGAGACAGCAAGACGGGGGAAGTGCTGGAAGGCTACCCGGATTTGAACAACCATCACATTGACGCAGTGCGTTATGGGATGGAAAGCACAGCGAACAAAGCCGGAGACAATACGGCAATGAAGTATCAAAGCATTTACAGATAGGCGGTGAGGGAAAATCAGAACATATCAAGACTTTGTGGCGGTCTGTGAAGATGAACGTTCCCGCATGGGGTTTGTGTTTGACACCATCAACGATTTTAAAGGCCAGAAAAAGACGCGGGACATGCTGGATGCAAAGCTGTACTATTGGGGCGAAAATCCCACAATCAACCGCTACGAAAAAATGGTGTACGACCTTGAGGGGAAAGCGCATCCCGATATGTACACAGCAAACCACAAGATTGCCAGCAAGTTTTTTGGATTTGTTGTAGATCAGGAAGTTTCTTACCTGCTGGGCAACGGCGTTGCGTTTAACAGTGAGGCCACAAAAAAGGCACTTGGCGCTACGTTTGATGAAAATATTATGGATGCTGCCCGCCATGCGTTGATTGGTGGGCAGTCTTTTGTATTCTGGAATCTTGACCATATTCAGGTGTTCGCGCCGGAGCAGTTTGTGCCGTTATACGATGAAGAAGACGGCGCGCTAAAAGCTGGAATCAGGTTCTGGCAGATTGACCCGGACAAGCCGCTGCGGGCAACTCTGTACGAGATGGACGGTTACACTAACTACATCAAGCCGCGCAACGGTGAAGCGCGCAGGTTAAACTTAAACGGAAAACTGCCGTACAAGTTGAAAGTTCGGTACTCGGAGATTGACGGCACAGAAATATATGACGGCGAGAATTATCCCGGATTTCCCATTATCCCGCTGAAAAACGGTGAACAAGCAAGAAGCGAACTTTGCGGCAGGAAAAACACCGTTGACGCGCTCGACCTTGCCAGCAGCAACATGGTAAACAATGTGGATGAGGGCAACCTGATCTATTGGGTGCTTACAAACTGCGGCGGTATGGATGAAATTGACGATGCAAAGTTTGTGGAGCGACTTAAAACCACCCACGTTGCCCATGCAGATGGCGACGAGGGCGCGAAAGCCACGCCACAGAGCATTGAAGCACCGTTCCAAGGGACGCAGGCTACCATTGATATGCTTACCAAAAAGCTGTACACGGATTTCCAGGCATTTGACGCATCTGCCGTGAGCGCAGGTAACCAGACGGCAACGGCTATTAAGGCAAGTTATGCTCCGTTGGATTTGAAAACAGACAAATTTGAGAGCTGGGTCTCGCGCTGCATTAAGGGCATTTTGGCAATTGCTGGGCTTGATGATGAACCAACTTACACGCGCAACCAGATTATCAATAAACAAGAAGAAGCGCAGACCGTGATGCTGGGTGCGGAATACTACGATGATGAATACATCACCAAAAAGCTGCTGACCATCCTCGGCGACGCAGACCAGTTTGAAGACTTGATGCGCCGCAAGGCTGCCGAGGAGCTAGACCGTACAATTACCAACCAGCCGCCTAACGAGCCACAAAACCAGCCGGGAGAGGGAATAAACGGCGATGGCGAGACCTGATTACGCCCACAAAATGACAGATGCCGAGCTTGTAAAGCTGGAACAGCGCATCGCAAAGCTGTACAAAGAAGCTGCTGACGAACTGACCGACACGGTGAAAGCCTATTTTGAGCAGTTCGAGAAGCGTGATGCAGCCATGAAAGAAAAGCTCGATGCAGGCAAAATCACAGAGCAGCAGTACAAGCAATGGCGGCTTGCGCAGATAGGGCGAGGCAAGCGTTTTACGGCGCTGCGGGACAAGGTGGCAGAAAGATACACCAACGCCAACGAAACGGCTGTAGCCTATGTCAATGACGCCACGCCGGGCATTTACACGCTCAATCGCAACTATGCCGCATACAAGATTGAGCAGGTTTCCGACAAAGCAGATTTTACGCTGTGGGATGAGCAGACAGTCAAGCGGCTGGCGGTGGAACAGCCGGATTTGATGCCCTATTACCCAAAAGACCGTGCGCTGAAGCGTGGTATAGATCTTGCGTATGGCAAACAGCAGATTACTGCCAACGTGACAAGCGGCATCTTGCAGGGCAAGAGCATTTACCGGCTGGCAGATGACTTGCAAAAAAGCATCCGCGATATGAACCGCACAAGCGCTGTAAGAACGGCGCGGACAGCGGTTACAGGGGCGCAGAACGCCGGAAGAATGGACGCATACACAGCAGCCGAGAAGATGGGTATACACGTGCGGAAACAATGGCTTGCAACGCTGGATAACCGCACCAGACACGCGCACGCGATGCTGGACGGCCAGACAGTTGACAATGACAAGCCGTTCAAAGTGGACGGCTATGAGATTATGTTCCCCGGCGATGCAAGCGCACCGGGCTATTTGGTGTATAACTGCCGATGTACTCTAATTGCAGCGCTTGACGATGTGCCAAAAATCCCGAACCCGCTGCGCCGTGCACGCGACCCGGAAACGGGAAAGAGCATACTTGTATCAGATATGACCTATGCGCAGTGGGAAAGCTGGAAGGAAGGAGCTGCGCAGAACGCTGGAAAGATTAAAAAATGAAAATCATCTTTGACGACCACAGCGACGAGGTGCTTTCAGCCCTTGACGCTTCCCTTGCACGCGGGCTGGAAAAATGCGGGCTTGTGGCAGAGGGGTACGCTAAAAAGCTATGCCCCGTGGACACAGGCAACCTACGCAACAGCATTACTCATACAGTAGCAGACAACGGCGAACGGGCTGCCTACGTGGGCACAAACAGCGAATACGGCGTGTATGTTGAGTGCGGTACTGGTATTTACTATCCGGGTGGCAGACAAACGCCGTGGGTGTACCAAGATGCAAAAGGCGATTGGCATTTGACGCACGGCCAACGCGCACAGCCTTTTATAAAGCCTGCCGTTGCCGAGCATGGCGAACAATACAGAAAAATAATCGAAGCAGAGCTGAAAAACGATTAACGTTTTCCAGCTCTTTTTAGTGGTTGTTTCCATTTTGGAAACGGCCACTTTTTTATACCCAAAAATGTTTACTTTCAAATTATCAGAAAGGAAACGTTTTTACAAACTTTTTGCAAAAACAGCAAAGAACCGCTGTTTTTATATAAACGCGAATGTCGAAGAACTGACACCGAAGAAAAGGAGCGAAAACATTGGCTATTACTCGCAAGCTGCTGAAAGGTATGGGGCTGACCGAAGAGCAGCAGGACACTATCATTGAAGCCCACACTGACACCGTAAACGGTTTGAAAGCGGACGTTGACCGCTATAAAGCCGATGCGGAAAAACTTCCCGTCGTCCAAAAGGAACTGGACGACCTGAAAGGAAAGGGCGATGACGGTTACAAGGCAAAGTATGAATCCGAGCACAAGGCTTTCGAGGATTACAAAACCAGCGTGGCCGCTGAAAAGACTACCGCTGCCAAAGAAAAGGCATTGGAGACCGCCCTGAAAAAAGTCGGCATTGCCGACAAACGCTTGCAGTCTGTTGCCAGACTTTGCAAAGGCGATGGCCTGCTGGACAAGCTGGAATTGGACGAAAAAGGCGCTATCAAGGATTCTGACAAGCTGGAAACCAGCCTGAAAGAATCTTACAGCGACTACATCGTTACTACCAGCACTCATGGCGCAAACACACCGAACCCGCCTGCCGGAAACGGCGGTAGTGGTTCCATCACGGCAGAAGCCTTTAAAAAGATGGGCTATGCCGAACGACTGAAACTCTATAAAGAAAGCCCGGAACAGTATGCCGAGCTTGCAAACAACAAAGGAGATTAACACATGGCAGATACTATCCTTACAAAACTGGCAGACCTGATTAACCCCGAAGTTATGGCCGATATGATTTCGGCAAAGATTCCTGACAAAATCCGCGTGGCGCCTTTTGCAAAGGTGGATGACACCCTTGCTGGCGTGCCCGGCGATACCATTACTGTGCCGTCTTACGGTTACATTGGCGACGCAGAGGACGTTGCAGAAGGCGTCGACGTTGACATCAACAAGATGAGCACCAAGGACAAGAAGTACAAGATCAAGAAGGCCATGAAGGGCGTTGGCCTGACCGATGAAGCTGTTCTGTCCGGCTACGGCAACCCCGTGGGCGAGGCCAATGCGCAGCTGGCGCTGTCTATTGCTGCCAAAATCGACAACGACTGCATGGAAGCCTTGCAGGGCGCCACGCTGGTGTATGACGGCACTGCTTCCGCTATCAAGTACAGCGGCGTTGTGGACGCTATCGACGTGTTCAATGAGGAGATCAACAGCGACAAGGTGATGTTCATCAACCCCAAGCAGATGGCAACCCTGCGCAAGGATGCTGATTTTATCAGCGCTGACAAGTATCAGGCTGGCGTTGCTGTCACCGGCGAAATCGGCAAGATTGCCAACACCCGCGTTGTAGCATCCCGCAAGGTTCCTTCTATCGAGTATGAGAAGGACAACAGCACCGGCACCATTGAGATTGTCGCTGATACTACCGTCGAAACCTCCACCAAAAAGCATCTGGCGACCATCCAGCCGCATTGCGCTGCTGCTTTGATTGTCGGCGATAAGGTCAAGGCTGCTGCTACCGCCTATTACGCTTGCCCCATCGTCAAGCTGAACGAGGACAGCGAGACTGAGGACGATGTGCCCGCCCTGACCATCTACCGCAAGCGCAATATCAACGTGGAGACCGAGCGCAAGCCGCGTAACCGCTCCACCGAGATCACCGCTGACGAGTTTTACGTTGCGGCGCTGACCAATGAAGCCAAAGTCGTGCTGGCAAAGTTCAAAAAGTAATAAGGAGGCAGCGAAATGCTTGAAGAATTGATGCGAGAGTGTAGAAACTGGTTTGTTGCGCCGAATGGCGTACATCTGGGCACTTTTACCGTCAAGGAAGGCAGCATTGCGCTGCCTTTTCTTGTTTATGGGCAATATTTCCGCATCGTTGGCAGCGTTTTCAACGACGGCGTTTACGAGTATGGCAACGTTTATCTGCAGGACGAAACATTTGAGGGAGCTATTTGGGCTTTAAGTGTTCCGCCTGCATTTATAAAGCTTTCCGAAGAAATCAAAAGCTGGCGCGACCAGTACGAGAACGCCGCAAACAGCCCTTTTCAAAGTGAGAGCTTTGCGGGATATAGTTACACCAAATCGAGCGCGAACGGCAATTCTGGCGGCTCTGTGACGGGCTGGCAGGGCGTGTTTGCGTCCCGTCTAAACAAATGGAGAAAGCTATGAGCCTTTTAGATGATTTTTCGCGCAGCTGCATCATTATGGACAAACTGACAAAGCCTGACGGCGAGGGCGGCTATTCTACCGAGTGGCGCGAGGGCGCAGAGTTTTCAAATTACGTCGCATTTGACAGCAGCCTTGAAGCACGGCAGGCCGAAGCGCAGGGTGTGACCAGCGTGTATACCGGCATTGTGCGGAAAGATGTGCCCATCGAGTACGGCAGCGTGTACAAGGACGTGACGACCGGGGCATATTTCCGGGTCACGAGCCGCCCGGAAGAAAAGCGAGCCCCGGCAAGCGCTTCCCCGATGCTGCAAAACCTAAAAAGTTTTACGGCTGAACGATTACGGGAGGGATTGCCGACATGACAAAGGGCGCTGCATTACAGCAGTTTTTCGGGCAGTTTATGACCGCATACGCCAGCAACGCCGTGCCGGATGACGCTGTACTCCCCTACTTGACCTATGATGCCGTGTTTGACGCATGGGGCGGCGGGGCGGTATCGCTGACGGTCAACATGTGGTTCCATACCACGAGAGAAGCGGTGCCAAATGCAAAGGCGCTTGAGCTTTCGGACGCACTGGGCATTGGCGGCGTGACGCTGCCGGTAGATGGCGGCTTGATTTGGTTAAAACGCGGCTCCCCGTTCTGCCAATCGCTGGCAGATGACACAGACAAAAACCTAAAACGGCGGTACATCAACGTTACCGCCGAATTTTTATGCCTAAATTGAGGTGAAAGCATGAAATTTACTCGTATTCCCGAATCTGCGTTTAAAGAACTGGTCTTGAACGCGGGTTATCTTGCAACTACGTTTGACCCGGCTGCCGGTACGGCGCCGGAAGAAAGTGCGCTGCTGGGCGCTACGACCGGCGGCATCAACTTTACGGCTGTGCCGAGCTTTACCGACTTCGGCGAGGATATCGACAACTGCCCCAAGAACATGAAAGAGCTGAAGCAGATTGAATCATGGGAAGTCAAGTGCAGCGGCACTTATGTTTCGGCATCGACAGAGAATGCCAAGAGCATGCTTGGCGCTGCGGATGTTACGACCACTTCCAAGGTTTCCAAAATCACGCCGCGCAACGACCTGAAAGACAGCGACTTTACCGATTTGTGGCTGCTGTGCGACTATTCGGACAAGCACGGCACTACGAGTGGCGGTTTCTGTGCCATTCACATGCTGAATACGCTGTCCACCGGCGGTTTCAGCTTGCAGACCGGCGACAAGAAAAAAGGCCAGATGAGCTTCGAATACACGGCGCACTACTCCATTACCGCGCAGGACACTGTGCCGTGCGAGGTGTATATCAAGGCCGGAGAGGATGAAGCCTGATGCGGATTTTTTCTGAACTTAGCACCGATGAAGCACTGGAAGTTGTATTGCAGATCGCGCAGCCCATCACAAACTTGATTGATGATGAAGCGCTTGTGAAAGAGATGCAGAAAGCGATGCCGAAGGGCGAAACGACCCGCATTGCAATGCAGCGTTTCGGCCTTGCGAAAATCGTTAAGCTGCTGAACATTGCGTTAAAGCAGCACCGCGAGGATGTATACGCAATTCTTGCACCGTTCAACGGCCTGACGGTAGAAGAAATCGGCGAACAGAATTTCCTTATCACCTGCAAGCAAGTTTACGTCCTGGTGAACGATAAGGGCTTTGCTGATTTTTTCAAATCGTATCTCGGTGGCGGGCAGAACAAGTAATCCCTGTACTGCTGAAAATGCCGAAACTGAGCGCAAAGGCGCTTGTGTCGGCGCTGCCTTACGCTTTGAAAGCTGATTTTGAAGAACAGATGTACAAGGTATACATGACAGACAGTGCGTGGAGCCTTGTTGTAGCTGTGACAGGCGTAACGGACAGGCCAGCGAGATATATTGACATTATCCACCCGCCCAAAGTGGATACGCGGACACCAGAACAGGTGCAGGCGGATTTCAAAGATTTTGCGGCGCGGCATGGATTAAAAACAAAAGAACGGCAGTAGGTGAGCGAGTAAGTGGACGTATTTGACCTTTTTGCAAAAATCACGCTGGATTCCAGCGAATATGAAAAGGCGCTGAAAAGAACAAAGGCCGAATCGCAAGCGTTTGTCAGCGGGTCTTATGCAAAAGGCTTTGAAAAAGTTGCCGGTACAGTTATGAAGATCGGCACAGCGCTGGCGGGCGCCGGTACTGCTGCCGCTGGTTTTGCAATAAAAGTAGGCTCTGGCTTTGAATCTGCCATGTCGCAAACGCAGGCTATTTTTGGTATTACTGACAAGATGTCAGACGAATACAAGAAGCTGGAAGATACTGCCCGCGAATACGGCAAAACCACGCAGTACAGCGCAAGCGAATCTGCTGACGCGCTGAAATATATGGCTTTGGCCGGGTGGGATGTAGAGCAAGCAACCTCTGCGCTGCCCGGCGTGCTGAACCTTGCGGCTGCGGCCAGCATGGATTTGGCGCAGGCATCTGACATGGTAACGGATTACATGTCGGCGTTTGGCATTGAAGCTGACCAATCTGCATATTTTGCAGACGTTCTGGCTTATGCACAGAATAACGCAAACACGACAGTTGACCAATTGGGGCAGGCGTTTCAAAACTGCGCGGCGAACATGAATGCGTCCGGGCAGGACTTTGAAACCACCACCGCGCTGCTGGAAGCTATGGCGAACCAGGGCACGAAGGGCAGCCTTGCAGGCACGCAGCTGGCCGCTATGATGCGCGACCTGACCGCCAAAATGAAAAACGGCGCAATCACGATTGGCAACACCAGCATTGCGGTGCAGGATTCAAACGGCAATTTCCGCGACATGACGGATATTTTGACTGAAGTTGCCACTGCTACAGACGGCATGGGCGATGCACAGCGTGCTACGGCGTTAAGCTCTGTATTTACGGCTGATTCTTTGAAGGGCGTCAACCTGATTTTGAATGAAGGCGTTGACAAAGTTGCCCAATATGAAGAAGAACTACGCAATGCCAACGGCACGGCAGCGGATGCGGCAAAAATCAATAACGACAACCTTGCAGGCGCTTTAAAAGAATTAAGCTCTGCGGCTGAAGAAGTGGGTATTGCGGTATACAAAAAATTCCAGGAACCGCTGACAAAAGCCGTTGATAAGGTTACGGAAATTGTACAGAATGTCAACATTGACGACCTTATCGAAAAAGGCAAAAACATGCTTGACACGCTGGCAAAGATTGCCCCCGCTATTGCTGCCATTGTAAGCGCGGCAACCGGGCTTTATGGCATGATTAAAATTGCCGACAAGTTAAAAGACTTTGGCGAAATGGCTGTGGCAATCAGCAAGGCAGGCGGGCTTATCGCTTCTATTGGCGGCCCTATTGCTATTGTAGTTGCCGCTATCGCGGCGCTGGTTGCAGGATTTGCTACGCTATACGCTACAAATGAAAATTTCAGAAACGGCGTTAATGCAGCATTGGATGCGATTTCTGCCAAGATTCAGGAAGTCGTGGCATTTGTACAGCCTTATGTTGAAGCGGCTATGCAGGTTATCGGGCAGGTTGTTACGCAGGTCATTACAGATTTGACCCCGGTCATACAGAGCATCGGTGAAGCGTTCAGCGCTGCATGGAGCCTTGTACAGACTGTATGGGCATGGGCAAGTGCATTCTTTCAGGCTATCTTCCAGGCAATTGTGGTTATCTTTGCGCCGTTCGCACCGATTATCAGCGGATTCTTCCAGGGCGCGTGGATCATCATTCAAAGCATCTGGAATGTTGCGGTAAGCTTTTTCCAGACTGTGTTTAATTTGATTACCGGCGTGTTCTCTACGATTGACGCTGTGTTGTCTGGTGACTTTCAGGGCGCGTGGGAGTCGATTCAGGGCATCTTTGAAGGTGCGTTTGACTTTTTCTCAACGGTCGGTCAAAACGTTGTAGAGGGCATCAAGGGTGGCATTGCGGCTGTTTGGGGCGGTCTTGTCAGCTTCGTGCAGGGCTTGTGGGATGGCATCAAGAGCATTTTTGTCATCAATGCAAGTGATGTAAAAAACAACACGGGCGTTAATGGCAGCCATGCAGGCGGCATGGATTATGTCCCCTATAACAACTACGTTGCAAATCTGCATCGCGGTGAGATGGTGCTGACAGCCGATGAAGCGGACAACTACAGACGCGGTAAGGGCAGCAGCAACGGCTTTAACCTGACGCAAAATATTTACGCGGCAAAGCAGACGCCGGTTGAACTGGCAGCAAGTACAGCAGCGTATTTTCAGCGGGCGAGGTGGGCGATATGAGTTTTTTAAGCAAGACTTTTAAATACGTCAACTCGCTGGGGCAGTCTATCGTGTTTGACTATGAGCATGGTTATCTTATAAGCAAGCCGGATGGCATTGATACAATTTCGGTCACTGCCAACACGGCGCAGGGCATCGGTCAAGTAGGCGCTACGGTGCAATCCAAGGCCATTCAGACGCGTCCTATTACCATCAATGGCAGAGTTATAGGCAATGACGCGCAAGCGCTGAAAGACGCGCTTATGACCGTTGTACGGCCTGACCTGACTGGGGTGTTATATGCCGGAGACTGGCACATAGATGTTATTGTAACGGCATCGCCTACCATTGGCGCATCAAAACACGGTGCACCGTTTCAGCTTGGTCTACTTGCCCCCTACCCGTATTGGGAAAGCGGCGAACGAAAGGCAATGCAGCTGCGCGGCGTGCAAAAAGGTTTTAAATTCCCATGGAATATCAGCAAAACGTATTATTTCGGCAAAGTCATTGTGCTGAAATACATTGTTTTGCAGAATTTCGGGCAGTTTGATGTTCCGTTTATTCTGGAAATCAATTGCGTTGGCAAGACGGTAACAAACGTAGGCATTGAAAACATGCTGACAGGTGAAGTGCTGCGGCTGGAAAAAACGCTTGTGGAAGATGAGCGTGTCGTTATCAAGACATCGCACGGGAAAACAACGGTCACAAGCTCTAAGGACGGTGACTGCCGGGGTGCACTTACGCTTGAAAGTACACTGTACAGAATTCATACGGGCGATAATGCGTGGAAGCCTACTGCGGACAGTGGGCTTGAAAACGTTGAGATGAGTGTTTCGTTTGCGGAAGAAAGTGCGGGTGTAACGGTAATATGAGATTAGAGCTGTTCTCCCCTGACCTTAGTAACCGACACGAAATCACGCACGCGATCAGCAGCGAATTCAGCGACTACTATAACGATGTGGGAAAATTTACGGTAGTTTTGCCGATGGATGAGTACAACATCGGGATAGTGGAACTGGATGCTGTTTTGTACATTGTAGAGCGAAGACTTGCGTATACGGTGGAAGAAATACAGTTCGATTGCGATAACAGCGAAATCACGTTGAACGGTTACAGCCTGAACAACAAACTGAACCGGCGTGTTATTGCGGCAACTGCCAACATTGCCAACGTGGAAACAGATGTATACAGCGTTATTACTGCCAACCTGCGCGGGCTGCCTGTACTGCTGGCGAAGAAAAAAGGCTTGACAGAAACCGTGAAAGCAACAGAGGTGTACGGGGATGAACTGTTAAACTGCATACAGCCGATTTTGACAGATGCCGAGATTGGGAACCGGATGGTTTTGGACTACAGAGCCAAAACGGAAACGTTTGAATTGTATAAGGGCGTTGACCGCACAGAGGGATTAAACGCGGTCCTGTTTGTGCAGGAACGCGGAACTGCGCCCGGGCTAGTAGTTGACAAGGATATTTCTGAATACAAAAATGTGTGCTACTGTGAAGCGCAGTACAAAGACGGTACAAAGTTTGTGGTGCAGGCTGGCACGGCCATCGATGCGGAACGGCGCGAACTATGGGCGAGGTTCAGCGGAGACGCACAGCAAGATGGCGAGACAAACGCTGCGTTTCAGACGCGCGTTAAGCAGTATGCAGCGTTGCAGCTAGGTAGCCATTTGAACCGAAACGGATTTGACATTGACGCGGACGGCGATGAACTGGGCACGGCATATAATGTCGGAGATTTGGTTTGGTGCGTTTCTTTGCGGCTGGGTGTAAAGTACAAGGCAAGAATAACGGCGGCAAAGTATTCACAGGATGCAAACGGGTCGAGCGTCAAGCTGGTTATTGGCGACCCGATTTTAACAGTGTTGAGGTGAGACAGTGGCAGAAATTAAAAATTTCCCGAATAATGTTGACGAATACATCGGGGCACAAAATGTCATGAAGTGGCTGCACGGGCGTACAAGCGGCGTTTTTGGCGCGGATGGCAATTTAAGTGTTACTGCAAACGGCAATATGACGGTAAGGGTATCGGATGGTGTTGGTTGGCTTGCGAACGACAAAGCAGACGGTACGGTTTTTTGGAATGATACCAAAGAACAGACCGGCAGCGAGTTACAGCTGACAATCCCGCTGGCGAATGCTGTATCGCCGCGTATTGACCGTGTTGTTGTGAGTTGGGACACAGTAGACTATGCAGCAAAACCGCGCATTGAAGTGCTGAAAGGTACGGCGGCTTCTACACCTGTTGCACCGGCACTGACAAACAATAGTCTGTTGCGGCAGATTTCGCTTGCACAGATTGCAATTCCCGCGGCAGCAAGCAAAATCACGTCGGCCAATATTACCGATGAACGACTTGACAGCACAGTATGCGGGCTTGTGACTGACTGGGTAAGCGTTGATACCAAGGTAATGCAAGAACAATTTGCTGCTTTTCTTACCCAAATTAAAACCGAGCTGGATCAGCTGTATGCTGGAACGGCTACGATGATGCGATCGACCTACGACCCGCAGGGGCGGCAGACCGATATTTTCAAGGCAATCGACAAGGTCTCCAACATCTACTACGCCAGGCTTACGCTGAACGGGTGGACGGCTTGCAGCAGCGCCGACCAGGCCAAAGACCTACTGTACCAGCAGACGGCTACGCTGACCTGCGCGAACAGCCATGCGCCGGTGGTGACGGCTGCCAGCGAGTTTTTGTCCGGCATCGGCTACGACAAGACCGGGGTGCCCGCTACCGATGATGTGCTGAATGAAGTGCAGGACATTATCAACGACGGCGTGACGGTCACGGCGTACAATTCGGTGCTGGTTAAGGTGAAAAAAAAGCCCACTGCCGAAATCCGGGCACGGTGGGTCATTCAAAGCTGATGGAGGTTTAGCATGAAACATTGTAATAAATCTGCGGCATGTGCTGCGCGGGGGTACTGCTGATGGGAGTAGCACCGAGGATTCCGGGAGAGAACGCAAAAGGGAAAATGCTTGCACAAATCTATGAATACGGGATGGGGTCGGCAAGCATTAAGGCACTTTACTGTAACGAGAAATTGGCAAGCGCTTCAGATGGCACTTTTGAAATCCATATTAAAAAAGCGGGTACATATCGGCTTATTGGCTGGGTGCAGGCACGGGATTCCGCCTATAAGGCTTATTTGAAATGCAATGATGTTACAATCTTCGGCCCTTTTATTAACAGCGGTTTTGACCTTGAAAAAAAATTAAGTGCAGGAGATGTCATCAGTATCCCCAGTCAGTACATGGATTATTATTCTACAGCATCTGCAACATTGATTATACTTACAACTTAATGGAAGCGAGTGATTTTATGGGAATGTCGCCGAGAACACCTGGCGGTAAAAAATTGAAGTTGCTACTGTAGAAATTTACGTCTACAAATAACGAGGTACAAAATGAAAATCTACGATGAAATCACCAACGAGGAGCTGACATCTCCCGACCTGTCAGCCGGTTATCTCTACACCGCCCGGCGGGTTTCCGAGCATGTGCCGGAGAGCCGGGAAGTGATGCAGGGCACTGTCACCGAGGACGAC
>ERZ780162.404-NODE-404-length-35186-cov-3.533119_pt1 | contig 35186 bp, 38 predicted proteins | sample MGYA00511474_ERZ780162 | MGnify/ENA primary metagenome ERZ780162 (study PRJEB29588, sample SAMEA2143633) | human gut metagenome | biome: human gut; feature: human-associated habitat; material: faeces | place: Denmark | collected 2008/2010 ...
ACAGTCCCAGTATATCATATCCGGAAATATTGTTCAACAAACATAGGAAAGAACCGGATTTTCTATAATTAAGAGAGGAGGGAAGCAGAATGCGGCAACGAATTAAGCGTTGTCGCATTTTTTTGAAGAGATAAATCCCACGTGATGGGAAAAGCACAAACATGGCAGACGGTGGGCATGAAATTAAATGAGAAGTGGATATCCAGAGAATAAAAAAGATAATCGGTGGATAAAGGAATGGAAGTTTTGTGGTGATACAAAAATAAGAGGTTATTCATTTATCTAAGGAGGATATATGTGTAAAGTTATTGTAGTAGCAAATCAAAAGGGAGGCGTGGCCAAAACAAGCACGGTCAGAAATCTGGCGTATTCACTCGCAGAGCTGGGAAAACGTGTACTTGCTGTTGATTTTGACCCCCAGTTTAATCTTACAACCAGTTTCGGAGTATTACAGAATCAAATTGAGTATAATACTGCCAGTCTGATCATGAGCCTGGTGGACGAAGAAGAATTGCCTGAAAAAGGAGAGTATATTCAGAAAATAGGTTCTGTAGATTTAATTCCTTCCGGAGGAAATCTGACTGTTACTGAGTCGAATCTTGTGGGAATGCCGGACAGAAATGATTATCTGACCCATTTGCTTGAACCTTTACAGAAATTCTACGATTTTATCATTGTGGATACTAATCCGGCACTTGGGGCATTAACAATTAATGCATTAACTGCATGCGATGAGGTTATTATCCCTGTAGATCCGGAGTTGTTTGCGCTTACAGGTTTGAAGACACTTTTGAACGCAATCCATAAGATTAAGAAAAAACCGAATCCAAAAATCAAGGTAACGGGGATACTCTTTACAAAATGCAGTAAGAGGACAAACCTGTATCAGAGAACATACAGACAGGTGCAGGAGAGCTTCCGGACGGTCCCGATATTCCACAGTCAGATTCCCTATACAGTTAAGGTCGGTGACGCAAACAGTTATGGAATGAGTGTGATGGAACTGGATAAATCCAGTCCGGCAGCACTGGCATATATGGAACTGGCAAGGGAGGTGCTGGCAAGTGACTAAGAAAATGAGAAGAATTCAGTCCCTGGATGAGCTGTTGGGAATAGAAGAAGAGGAAATACAGGAGAAAGAGGAAAGAGCGGAGCAACCATCGGCAAAAAAAGGAATCGAATATCTTCCTCCGACTGCAATTCGGATGTTTCATAATCACCCTTTCCATTTATATGAGGGAGACAGGTTAAAGGATCTTGTAGAGAGTATTAAAGAGAATGGCGTTCTTGTACCTGTTATTGTGCGGAAGATCGAACCGGATGCAGATGGATACCAATATGAAATGCTGGCCGGACATAACAGGCAGCAGGGGGCAATTCAGGCTGGTCTGGACAAAATCCCATGCATCGTGAAGGAAAATTTATCTGACAAAGAAGCCTGGGTATATGTCATTGAGACAAATGTGATACAGCGATCTTTCTCTGAACTATATCCGTCAGAAAAAGCAGCGGTATTATCCATGCGTTATTCCAAGGTGATATCGCAGGGGAAACGAAATGATATTATAGCTGAGATTAAAAGGCTGGAAGGGGAAGTAATACAGGAGGAAGTAACTTGTGGAAATGATTTCCACAAGTTAAAGAGCAGGGAAGCCCTTGGCGCAGAATATGACCTCACCGGCCGCATGGTGGCAAATTATCTGAGGATTCAGGAACTGATTCCTGCGCTGAAACTGCGTATAGACAGCGGAGAAATCACACTTGCCTGTGGAGTGACATTATCTTATCTGATGGATAATGAGCAGGAAACGATAGAACAGGTGTTGAAGAATGAGAAATGCAAGGTAACCCCGCAGAATGCCAGTGAGTTGCGCAAGAAGGGCGGCTCACTGGATGAAGGAGCAGTGCGACAGATTTTGCTTACATGCAAAAAGCCGTCAGTGGCAAGGCAGATAATGTATCGGATAAAACCGGATATCTATCAAAAGTATTTTTCGGAACAGACGAGCCAAAAAGAATTTGATCAGATATTAGATCAGGCATTGGCCCTTTATTTTGCCGATAGACAGGCAGTAAAGTAACGTAAGTAGTTTGGTGGGGAAGGACTCGAAAGATGAAAGGAACATTCTTTGACTATTTTTATGGGACACAGGCGGAACAATTCAGCTTTTACAGACTGCCTAAGATTCTGATTACTGATAAAAGGTTCCGCGGAATATCGAGTGATGCAAAGATATTGTATGGGGTTATGCTGGAAAGGATGTCCTTATCCGTAAAAAACAGATGGTTTGATGAGAAGAACAGGGTATATATTATTTTTACACTGGAGGAAGTCATGGAAACATTTGCATGCAGTGAAAGAAAAGCCGGACGCCTCCTGGGGGAATTGGATACTAAAACCGGGATTGGACTGATTGAAAAGAAACGCCAGGGGCTTGGAAAACCGAACCTGATTTATCTGAAGAATTTCATTGATATAAAAGACGGAGAAGATGCAGGTTATGATGCAAAATCAGAGATAGGGAAGGAGCGGAATACACCGATCCAGAGTGGTCAGATTAGGCCACTCTGCGAAGTGAATGGGAAAACTGCAGAAATGGCCAGATCAAAGCAGGATCCAGCAGACAATGCGGAAAGTAAAGAGGAAGGCCGGCAGAAAGACAGGCAGGTTATGCAGATCCAGAGTGGCCAGATTTGGCAGATCAGAAATGGCAAAAGGACAGAAAAAGTAGAAAATATGCCGATTTTTCTGGAAGAGGAAGGGGAAAAAGAGGCCCGCAGTGAGGAAGAAGAGCTCCAGAGTGGTCAGATTTGGCAGTTCTGGAACCGTCAAAACAGGCAGTCACAGAGTTGCCAGAATGGTCAGGCAAATAATACTGATAAGAATTATACTGATCAGAATAAGAATGATAATATCCTTCCATCCATCACCTATCAGAACGGATCTCAAAAACTGGACGGATGGAAAGAGATGATAAAGAAGAAGATAGAATATGATTATCTCAAAGCGGACTATAGAGGTGAATCGGTTAAATATCTGGACGAGCTGGTGGAGATTATCGCTGAAACACTGTGCATGTTGGAGGGGCCGGTTAAAATCGGTAATAAAATCTATCCTGAGGAAGTGATCAAAGAGAGACTTCAAAGCCTGGAAGGATCCCACATCAGATATGTGATGGACAGCATGAGCCAGAATACGACAAAGATACATAACATGAAATCCTATCTTCTGGCGGCATTATTGAATGCACCGATGACAATAGATCATGCGTACAGGGCACAGGCAAATCACGATTGGGCAGTACTGGAATAGCGACGGAAAAGTAAGATAAGACAAATTAAATATCAAATACAAAAGGGCAGGTACAAATGGTGAAGTTTGTACCTGCCCTTTTGTAAAATTTACGGAGAAAAGGAGAAGAGTATTATGAACGAAAAGAAAGTGCCGGAGAATAAAGAGAATACCATCTATCATGATACGTGGATGCTGTTGAAGAAATACAGGGATGTTGTGTGGAGCCTGGAGTTATCGGTTCGGCAGGTATGTAACAGATTCCAGATCGAATATGGCAGCACGGTGGACGAATTCCTGGAATCCATTTATTGTGCAGGTGCTGACATTGGAGGCAGCGAGATAGAACAGCATGCAAAAAGTATAGAGCGCAGCCGGAACATGTTGAAGCTTTTAGATTCTTCCATCGAGCTGCTCAGGGAAAAGCATAAATATGGAGAAGAATATTATTGGCTACTGTATTACACGTTTTTGTCGCCGCATAAGCTGCTGAATGTGGATGAGATTATTGAGAAACTGGAGCCGCATATCAGGGACATCAGCATACGGACATATTATCGAAGGCGTCGGCAGGCAATAGAAGCATTAAGTTCCGTACTGTGGGGATATACGGCAAAGGACAGCCTGGATGTTCTTGAGCATTTCTTCCCGGAATAGGATTTCATTTACTTGATACGGCTGTAGGTCCAGAAACCTACAGCCATATCAAGATTGGGGCTTTAGTTACGTGAGATCTGATGTGATGAGCTTTTCAAATTCCTGTCTGCGAGTTTTTTCCGCCTGTTCTTTTTGCATATGATACATAATATATTTTATGTCCTCACGGAACTTTTTGTATTCTGTGAGCGTAAGTGGAGAAGATAAATTTGTCAGGAAAATTAATATCCATCCAAGAATACATGAAAAAATAGTTATCATAATAACAACTGCAACTACGAATCCTATGGAGGCGGAATCTGCTTTATCGGTGATCATTTTGAATCCACATAAAACCGACGATAAAATTAATACATTAGTATATGTCGCTATTTTTTGTTCCATTTCTGTAATTCTGGCTGAACATATGTCTATTATCATATTGAGTCCATCGATATTATAAAGATTCCACTCTGAATGCTGCAAGATGTCTATTATTTTGGAAATATGGTTGTCCATATAAAATTTCTGGCGGGACTCAATATTATATCCATTCACCCTGCGCAGACGCATGAATAAACGATATACAAAAACACAAAACAAAGCCAGGCCTATCAGCGGAAATTCCGTAAGCATCAGAATTAAAGAAAGTATCATTGAGATAAAATATAAGAAAAGTCTGATGTCTTTTGGCTTTGAATTTCCGGGAGATGTAATACCTATAATATCCCTCTTGATCGTTCGGAAAAAGTTGTCATAAATGTCGTTGTACATAAGTGACCTCCTATAATATTTTTAGTTCTATATAAAGTTTGCAATATTTTTTGAAAATGAAAGAAATTTTTCTAAAAAAGGAATTAATGATACTTTTACGGATCATTAAAGATAAGAAAGGAACTGGGAACACACAAAATATTTGAGAAAAAGGACTTGTGGAAATGATTTCCACAAGTTAATTTTTTTAAACGACATCCTTGACACATTCTTCCGTTCATGATACGCTTACCGTGTTCTTGAATTTATGCACAGGCGGAGAATATTCTGCCGGCAGGTATCTATCTGCATTGCATACGCTGTAAAGTTTGTACTCCGGTAATATTGTGCCTCAAAGGCCGTATTGCCGTTTTTTATTTTGTTTGCGGGAAAGATTCTGGTCCATTAATTAAATGGACAACAAATGAAGGGAATCTTTCCCGCTTTTTTTGTGCCCTGATGCCGGAAAACGGCTGAAAAATACAGGTTATCAGAAGAAAGGAGAGAAAATGATGATAGCTTATAAGGGATTTCACAAAGGACTGATATGTATGGGATATCAGTTTGCCATGGGGAAAAATGTAACAGAAAAAGCCAACTGCCGACAGAACGGATTTCATTGTGCCGAAAACCCGTTGGACTGCCTGACCTATTATCCTGACATGGACTGTTCAGAGTATTACATTGTGGAGGCAGAAGGCGATCTGGACGAAGATGGCACTGATACGAAGATTTCCTGTACAGAACTTACCATAATAAAACGGCTTACAAAAAAGGAATTTTTCCTTCATGCGCTGGTTTATATGACGGATCATCCCAAAAGGAAATGGAGTCCAAAGGTACAAAGGGAAAAAGGGGAAGCAGCCCAGGGTTATGCTGTGGTAAGGGGAAGCTTCCCACGGGCAAAAGGTAAAGTCGGGGATATTATCGCACTGGCAAAAGAAGAAACGGCGACTGGAGAAATCCTGCAGATTGCGGTTGCGGAGGTTGATGGGAACGATATTCTGGCTGGGCGATGGTATGATGTAAATTTGCAGGAAGGAGAGGATTTTCATGAAGAAGAAGGAATTGTCCAGTTTAAAGCATCTTAATGCTACCGGAAAGATTCTGAAAATGGCAGCGGAGGATACTCCGAAAACCATCTATGTTGGAAGACATGCTGTGCACGAAAAGTATCAAACAGGCATGTATCTGCGCTGCGTGATACAGGGGAATATCCTCTATGCCGCTATTTTCCTGACGCCCCATTTAAGGATGGGGGCAAAAAAGCCGGCATATGAGTTATATATTGACAAAAGCCAGGATCAATTTCTGACCTATGAGTATGAAACAAAGAGATGGCTTACCGCAAAGCTGGACAAACTGCAGTGGCCCATATCGATCTATTATTCGGATGGAAAATGGATCAGCAGGAAAGATTCCCAACAGATCAGGAAGTATCTGGGCAGTTCCTATGAGGGATACCAGGGCCTTTTGAAATATCAGCTTCAGGTCAGAGAAGAGCAGCTGATGAAACGATATAAAAAAGAAACGGATAAATGGGATAAGGATCTGCTTCAGACCCCGAAACTTCCCAAAGACTGGGAACGCTGGGTTAAAAAAGTCGGGATTCAGGAAAACTTTATTTTTTATCGATATCTCCGGAAAGGAGCGGAACATGGATATTGCACCTATTGCGACGCAGAGGTGCCTGTGACGAGGCCCAGACATAATAAGACCGGCCGGTGTCCCAAATGCCGCCATAAAGTTGTTTATAAGTCTTTAGGAAAATTTAAGAGAATCAGCACGGATTCTGTGTTAGTATATCTGCTTCAGCGTTGCAAAGATGGTGTTATGATCTGGGAATTCACAGCAAGAGTTCTTTATGACAGTGATTCCTTTCAAACCCCGGAACAATTCTTTTTTGAAGAAAGAAGGGTGATATGCGATAAGAATGCAAAACCGGTCCGGTGTTACGAGTATAGCCTGTACAAACAGATGTACTATCGATGGAATTATATTGAAATGGGAAATTTTATTTTCTATCCATTGAAAGGGCGTGTATATGGAAAAACGCTGCCGGATCTGGGGAAACATGAACTCAAAAAAACCGGTCTGATAGAATATATCCGTCACCAGAAAAGAGTAGATCCTGAAAAATATCTGGGCATTCTGAGTATTGAACCAAAAGTGGAGCAGCTTCCCAAAGAAGGATTGTTCTGCCTTGCGGAAGAGTATCTGGAAAACAGATGGATGGCATCAGGAATCTTTCAGAATGAGTCGCCATCACTGGCGTGTAGTCTGGGGATTAATGCAGTAGATTTGAAACGGCTGAAAAAAGCGGATGGAGGAATCCGGTTTCTGAAATGGTTGAGATATGAAAAAATTTTGGGCGGCCCGCTCGATGACAGCATAATATCCTGGTTCTGTGACGAAGGGATTGATCCGGAAAGATTGAAATTCATTTCTGACAGGATGAGCAGCTATCAGATATATCATTACATCCGCCGGCAGATGAAGAAAGAGGGCATGAGCAGCCACGAAGTCATTAATACCTGGGAAGATTACCTATCCATGGCAAAGAAACTTGGGAAAGATACGTCGGATGAGATTATTTACCGGGTAAGGCTGCTGAGGAAAAGACATGATGAATTGGTGAAATGCTGTCAAACGGAGAAGGTAAAGGCTGCCGCAAGGGAAGTCCTGAAGGTCTTTCCGCAGGTGGAAAATGTCATGCATTCCATCCGGGGGCTTTATGAATATTCCGATCAGGAATATGAGGTACAGCTTCCTGAAAGCGTGGAAGATATTATTGAGGAAGGCCGGGGCCTGAGCCACTGTATTGGAACCAGTCCGGAAGTATACTGGGACCGTATTGAACGGCAGGAAACCTATATTCTTTTTCTGAGGAAGGCATCTGCCCCGAAGAAATTCTATTACACTTTGGAGATAGAGCCGGATGGGGCGATCCGGCAGATAAGAACCTACTTTAACCGTCAGGAAGCGGATATCGAACAGGTAAAAAAATTCCTGAAAAAATGGCAGAAGAAGGTTGCCGGAAGACTGACAGGGAAGGAAAAGAAGCTGGCAGAGAGGAGCAGAGAACTGCGGAAAAAGGAATTGGCGGAGTTAAGGAAAAAACAGGTTATTATCAGAACCGGGAATTTTGGAGGAACCCTGCTCGCTGATATACTGGAAGCCGATCTGATGGAGGCTGATTTTGAGGAGGCCGCTTAAGGAAAAGGAGGAAAATGAAAAGTATGGGCTGGTTCTGGTGGTTCCCCAAGAAGTCCTGGATGGCTGTAAAGGTATGAAAAAGGAGAATTTCAGAGCAAATGTGGAGGAAAATATTTCCAGACGGGAATACGAGCGGGGATTCGTGAATGGGAAAGCATTTAACCCACATAAGCGGATAAAAACGAGCGCATAATCAGCGGATCCAGAATTGCCCGAACGGTAAAGAGTAAAGATCTGTGAAAATGTTGCGGCGGATCAAAAAAGCACATATAATAGAGACAGGCGGAGTCCCTCCGCCTGCCGAAAATGAAAGGGAAACACGAATGGGAAATATTGACACAATTACAAAAGAATATATCTCTGACAATAGAAGGTTTGCAGACCTGTTCAACTATCTGCTCTATGGCGGCAGGGAGGTAATCCGTCCGCAGGATCTGGAAGAAAGGGATGCGACGGAACTGGCGCTGCCCTATGGGGTGGATCAGAAGGTGATCGGAAAACAGCAGATGCGGGACAACCTGAAGGCCTACTGCGCAAAGGAGGCCGGCGGCATTACTTACCTTCTGCTGGGGGTGGAAAGCCAGGCTGACCAGCATTTCGCCATGGCAGTCAAAAACATGAACTATGATGCGATGAACTACGCGGCCCAGGTTTCTGAAGCTGCAAAGCGCCACAGGGAACATGGACCAAAACTGCATAGCGCGGAATATCTGTCCGGTTTTGGAAAAGAGGATCATCTGACGCCGGTGGTAACCCTGACTTTGTATTGGGGAGCGGATGAGTGGAATGCGCCAAGGAGCCTGCATGAGATGTTCACGGAGCTGCCGCAGGAGATTCTCCGGTTTGTGCCGGATTATCAGATCAATCTGATCGCTCCGGCCGAGATTGAAGATTATGAAAAATTCCATACAGAGATCGGGCCGGTACTGGAATTTATCAGGAATTCCAGGGATTCGCAGAAGTTGTGGGATCTGCTGAATGAAAATCCTGTGTATCGGGAAATGGATAAAGAGAGCGCTGTGTTATTAAACGCAGTCGCCGGACTGAAACTGAACCTGAGCGATGTGAAAGGAGACGTTGATATGTGTAAGGCATGGGAAGATTACGCAAAAGAACGTGGAAAAGAATATGCAAAAGAATATGCAAAAGAAAAAGAGACGAGAATGCTTAAAAGTTTGATCAAAAGCGGGATTCCTTATGAAGTTATAAAGAAAAGTTTGGAAGAGGTGACAGAAGAAGAATTGAAGCAGTTGTATGAAGAAGCAGAAAAGGAAATGGCAGTTCTTTAAGCTGTCAGATCGATCACTGACCTTCCGCAGGACATGTTTTTGCAAATACTTTCGTCTGAGAGAAGACGGGAAAACCGGAGAGCAGGTAAAAGCAGGCATGTCCTGCAGAATTTCCTTTCACAGCTGGTTCTGTGTATCGGGAAATGGATAAAGAGAGCGCTGTATTATTAAACGCAGTCGTCGGACTGAAACTGAACCTGAGCGATGTGAAAGGAGATGTTGATATGTGTAAGGCATGGGAAGATTATGCTAAAAAACGTGGAAAAGAATATGCAAAAGAGAATGAGATAGGGATGATTAAAAGCCTGATCAGAAGTGGAATTCCCTACGATGTTTTAAAGAAAAGCCTGCAAGAGGTAGCAGAAGAAGAATTGAGGCGGCTGTATGAAGAAGCAGAACAGGAAATGGCGGTCCGGCCCCTTTCGCGGTCAATCTCGACGGGAAAGACCATGACTGGGTAGAACCGGATATTTCCATGATTTGTGATCCGGCGAAGCTGACAGACCGGGGATGCAGCGGAGCTCCGGATTTGGTTGCAGAGATCGTATCGTCTTCGAGCAGCCGTATGGATTATATAATAAAGCTGGCACTATACAGCGAGACGGGGGTGCGAGAGTACTGGATCGTAGATCCGGACAGGGGAAGAACTACGGTGTATTTTCTGGAAAGGGCGGATGCACCTGTCCTGTACTCTTTTGACCAGCCGATAGCGTCCGGGATTTTTCCGGGACTGGTGGTTACGATTTCCGATCTGCTGTCCGGGGAGTAAGAGACCAGGATGGATGACCTCCTGATCCGTCCGTCTGTAGAACGGAAACAAAAATGGCAGGAGATTGGCAGGGATCTGCCATTCCGCCGCAAATCTCCATGTGATATACTTGGTATGCTGAACAGTGTCAAAAGGACACAGATAATATCATATTGTAAAAGGACAAAGAGAGGAGCATTTCCGTCACCGGGATGCTCTTCTTTTTTTGCCCTGCGAAAGGAAGGAGGTTTGCATGAAAAGAAAGGAAAAGCCGGCCTGTACCGGACGGCGGAAGATGCTGTCCAGGGTTATCCGGCAGATGCCGGGAGTCCTGTGCTTCTGCGCGGTCATGTCTGTTGTGTATGCCTGTCCGGTTTTTGCAGCGGATATCTGGACAAAGGCAAAGGAAATCATGCAGGACGTGTACAACCAGATCCTGCTGATCTCTACGATTACCGCCATTGTGACAGCCAGTGTTGCCCTTCTGATGATGAATTTTTCCAGAAGCGGCAGGACAGTGGATGAAAGCCGCGCCTGGCTGAAGCGGATCTGCATCACCTGGGTGATCCTGAACAGCCTTGGGTTTATCATGGCGTATATCACGCCATTTTTTGAAGGCGGCCAGTGGAGTGGTTGAGAAGGAGGATACACAGATGGAGAGAGAAAAGGCGAAGCTGTATGGCATGGCCTGCGGTATCCGCCTGCCGCTGGGGCTGGCTGTCGTACAGCGGAAAAAAGGGTACCTGCTGGTTGATATCCCGCCCTGCAGGGATCAGGAGTACAGCGTGTTCTGTATCCGGCTTCCCCGGCGGATCCTGGAAAAGGCGAAAAGCCCATACCTGCAGATCCGGCATGGTGGGCAGTGCTACGATGTGATGCTGGCACGGGAAGTCCAATACCTGATGCCGGCAAACGGGAGGAAACCGGTATGGGTATATTAGACGGGATTGTGGAATGGATCGCGGAGCAGGTCATGTACTTCCTGGACATGATATCTTCTTCCGTCCTTGGCGCGCTGGGCTGCAGCATGGATACCTTTCTCCGGTATTTCCCGGCCGCGGAAACCATGTATACGGTGTTTGTTGCCCTGGCAATCGGGCTGATCTTACTCAACCTTGTCTGGCAGCTTTTTAAAAACTTTGGCCTTGGAATCGGGCTGGAGGCGGAAGACCCGGTTAAGCTGGTCATCCGCTCGGTTCTGTTTATCGGCCTGGCATGGTTTTCAGATGATATTGTATCCCTGCTTCTTGATATTGGAGGGACCCCGTACCAGTGGATTATGGATTCGGAGATCCCGGCCCTGAACTTTGGGGATTTTAACAGTGTGATGCTTACGATCATAGGGGTATGCGCGAATGGGGCGGTGGCCCTGATTACCCTGGTTCTGGTATTAATTCTCGCGTGGAATTACCTGAAGCTGCTCCTGGAGGCTGCGGAACGGTACATATTGCTGGGAGTCCTTGTCTTTACGGCTCCGGCTGCGTTTGCCATGGGTGCGTCCCAGGGAACCGCAAATATCTTCAAAAGCTGGTGCCGGATGTTCGGAGGGCAGGTTTTTATGCTGATTATGAATGCCTGGTGCCTGCGGCTGTTTGTTTCCATGGTCGGAAATTTCATTTCAAACCCGTTGTCGTTGTAGAAGGAGGACGATATGAAGAAAAAGTGCTACAGGACAGTCCTGCTGGCATCGTCCCTGTTTCTGCTGTGCGGCCAGCAGGTACTGGCCATTACGGAAAGCGATGTGCAGGCACAGGTGGATGCGGCGGGCAGGGAGGCGGTATCCGGAAATGTACTGATCTGGTTTCTATGTGCCATTGCGTTCTTAAAAATATCACAAAAAATCGATTCCTTCATGGCAAGCCTGGGGATCAACGTAGGCCAGACCGGAAGCAGCATGCTGGCGGAAGTCATGATAGCGGCAAAAGGGGTCGGCGGGCTGAAAAACTTTGCCAGTACCTACTTTGGTGGTGGATTTCATCACAGTTCAGCTTCTGCCCATGTGAATAACACAGACCATGGCGGAGGCTGGTCCGGAAGCGGCCTGTCGCAGGGAATGGCAGCCATGAGCGGTGGCCTGGCAGGGGTTGTCAGCAGGAAGGTGGCAAACGAAGCTGTGCGTACCGCAACCTCCAGACAGGAAACCCATGCCTCTTCCAAAGTGGAAGCGGCAGTGAACGGATTCTCCGGCGGGATCGGCGGGCAGATGTATCAGTCATCCGTGCAGAAGGGCGGTGATTTCGCAAACCAGACCATTGGGACGATTGCGACCGGAAGAACCTCGCAGGGAAGTATCGTTGGGGAAAAAGCGGAGCAGGCCCTGTCCTCATATCTGGGATATACCGCCCTGGGAAAAGAAGCACAGGATGTTCCAGCTTTCCGGAACGTGGAAATCGGGGGCGGAAGGATCACTGGGACGGAAATCAGTGAAACGTATCCGAACGGCATTGCATTTGGCATGTACCATACGGAACAGTATACCGCCCCGGAGGGTCCACACAGCACCGTGCATGCCGCGGATGGTACCGCGTGGTATAAGCAGTATGCCCAGGATGCGGTGGAGAAAAAGCCCTATCTGGCGGCCGATGGAGAGATCGCTTACAAAGAATCCATCGTAAAGAAGCTCCCGCCGGCGCCAAAACGAAAAGATAAGATCTAACGAAGGGATAACATCCGATGGCGGAAGAAGAAAAGAGAAATGGAGCTTCGGAGGCACTCTCTTTGGGGGCATCTGCGGCGCATACCGTACAGGCAGCCCTGAAAACGGGGAATGCGGCAGCGGGCATTACAAAAGGGGCGGCGGCCGGCGGGCCTTACGGGGCAGCCGCCGCGGCGCTGTGGACAAACCGGAAGCTGGTGGGAAAAGCGGCCGCTGCGTTAGCTGTTCTTCTGATGCTCCCGGTTATTTTTGTGACCATGCTGCCGGGCGTGCTGTTTGACGGATATGGGGCTGCTTATTCAGAAGCGGACCCGGGACAGCCGATCCTGAACAGCGGACAGGCCATAACGGAACATATCAATGAAATCACTTATGCGGTGAATGCCATCCTGGCGGAGGCGCTGGAGGATGTGCTGGAAGAAATCAAAGAGGATTTTGCCGGTTCCGGGGCAGACCAGATGGAGATTCAAAACCCCTATGAAAACGGCGTGGTCTATAACATTAACCTGTTCCTGTCCCAGTACAGTGCGGCAAACAGTGAAGAGATCGGACGGATCTCCATTTCGGATATGGAAGATGTGCTGAGAAAGAACAGAAAGCATCTGTTTTCCTGGACAAAAGAGGAAGAAATCAGGGAAAGCATCCAGGCTGATCCGGAAACAGGGGAGGAGATAACAGTCCAGGAAGACTGGATTGTTTATCAGATTACCTACAATGGGGAGGATTATTTTGCCGGACAGGTTTTCCGGCTGGACGAAGAACAGATGGAACTGGCGGAGGATTATGCCTCAAACCTGAGCCTGTTCTTAGGGGATGGGCTGATGCAGGAGATGGAAGACGGGACAGAATACCAGATTCCCCCGCTTGGAGAAGTTGTATTCCCGGACGGCGGCAGGGAAGTGGTCTATTATAACCAGCTGGATGAGCGTTATGCGGACCAGCCGTATGGGACAGACCGGATTGGAAAGAGCGGCTGCGGACCTACGGCAATGGCAATCGTGGTGTCCTCTCTGACAGACGATAGGGTGGATCCGGCGGAAATGGCGGAATGGGCCTATCGGCACGGCTACTGGTGCAAGGGGAGCGGATCTTACCATTCCCTGATTCCCGGGGCGGCGGAGGCCTGGGGGCTGCCCGTATCCGGCTGCTCCGCCTCTGAGCCGCAGCGGATTGTCGATGCATTAACTGCGGGAAAACTGGTTGTGGCAATTATGGCAGAGGGCCATTTTACAAAAAGCGGACATTTCATTGTTTTGCGTGGCGTGCAGGATGGGAAGATCCTGGTTGCGGATCCGGCAAGCTGGCAAAGAAGCGGACAGTCCTGGGATCTGTCCATTATCCTGGAGGAAGCCAGCCGCCGGGCTGGTGCGGGCGGCCCGTTCTGGATCATCGGGTAATTGAGGAGAAAGAAGATGTATGGACCAGACAGAACGTGATACCTATCTCATCCCTCCGAATTTTATAGAAAGCGGAACGCTTTTCGGAGGGATGGTAAAAATAAGAAACGCGGCGGAAGCCGGTATCTTGGCATGTGCGATCGGGATACCGGTTTTTGTGTGCCTTCCATTTGGGCTGACAGCAAAGATTGTAACCCTGTGCCTGACGGCCCTTCCCGCCGGGCTTATCGCCCTGATCGGGATTGACGGTGAGAGCCTGTCGTCCTTCCTGCTGATCTGGCTCCGGTACCGCCGGAACCGGCGGGTAATCGGCGTGACGGAAGCCGGGGATTCGCGGGAAACGGACCGGGCTGCAGGAAAAACGAAGCGGACCGGAACAGAAAGCTGTGAAAAAAAGAAAGAAGAAGCAGGAAAGCAGGGCATTGCGTCACGGAAGGCTGCGGGAAAAAGGTATGGGAAGGCGAAAAGAGAGGATTTCCCGGCAGAATTTGATGAACTGAAAAAGTATGAAATGCGGGAAAAACTCCGGAAAGCAGGGAAGCCGCGTCAGAAACTGGATGGCAGGAAGGCTGCGAAAAAGACGCCGGCATCCGCTTCGGTTAAGAAAACGGAAAAGACAGAGAAAGAAAAGATCCTGAAAAAGAAAGAGGGATTTGAAAAGAGCAGGAAACAGGAAAAGGGAAAGCAGACAGAAAGCTGTCTGAATCCGGTGGCGGAGTATCTGCCGGTTGAGAAAATCCAGGATGGGATTATCTATACAAAAGACCACCGTTACCTGTCGATCCTCGAAATCACTCCCGTAAATTTCCTTCTGCGCAGCGCGAGGGAACAGAGAAGCATCATCTATTCCTATCTTTCTTATTTAAAGATCAGCCCTGTGAGGCTGCAGATCAAGATAATTACAAGGAAGGCGGATATCAACAGGCATCTGGATACGGTCAGGAAAGAAATGGAAAAGGAGACCAATGAGCACTGCATCCAGATGCAGAAGGATTATATTGAATTTGTAAAACGGGTCGGAACACAGGAAGCGGTTACCCGCCGTTTTTTTCTGATATTTGAGTACGAACCCTGGAACCCGTCGCAAAGAGAGAATGAAACGGAAGCAGTATCATTCCTGAAGAGCGCGGTGCATACCGCGTCCGCGTATCTGAGAAACTGCGGGAATGGAGTGCTCCGCCCGGAGAATGAAGACGAAGAGGCGGCAAAGGCACTTTATGATATTTTGTGCCGTAAAGAGAGCGTTTTTAAACCTTTTCATAATAAAGTATCGGAAGTTGTGGCGGCTTATGCTGTCCATGGAAAAAATGCGTTCCATGGAAAAGATGCGTTCCATGGGAAAAACACGGATGCCATACCAGTCAGTGAGTTTTTTTCCCCGAACCAGGTCGATTTTACGAAAGGTGATTTTGTCCGGATTGATGGATTGTATTATTCCTGGCTGCTTATCCCCTCGGAAGGGTACCGTACCCAGGTCCCGGCGGGATGGCTGAGTTTGATTGTGAATGCCGGGGATGGGATTGACATGGATCTGTTTTTATCCCGGCAGCCCAAGGAACAGATCATCCAGAAGGTGGGGCAGCAGCTGCGTATCAACCGGTCAAAAATAAAGGACGCCAGTGATACGAATACAGATTACGATGATATCGACGGTGCGATCCGGTCTGGCTATTACCTGAAATCCGGAATCGCAAACAATGAAGATTTCTACTATATTAATCTGCTGATCACCATTACCGCGGAGTCCAGGGAAGAACTGGAATGGAAAGAAGCGGAAATGAAAAAGCTCCTCCTGTCACAGGACATGCAGGTGAAAAGCTGCCATTACCGGGAAGAGCAGGCGTACCTTTCCTCCCTGCCGTTTTTGTGCCTGGATAAGAAGCTGTACGAACGAAGCAAACGGAATGTGCTGTCCAGTGGTGCGGCGGCCTGTTATCCCTATATCTCTTACGAGATGTGTGATGACAATGGGGTTATGCTGGGCGTCAACCGGTATAACAGTTCGCTTGTTGTGCTGGATCTGTTTGATACAGCCACATACAAAAATGCAAACATGGTGATCCTTGGAACCAGCGGCGCCGGGAAAACTTTTACCATGCAGCTGCTGGCGCTGCGGATGCGGCGCAAAGGGATCCCTGTTTTTATCATTGCGCCCCTAAAAGGCCATGAATACCGCCGGGCGTGTGAAAATGTAGGAGGGTCTTACATCCTGCTCGCGCCGGGAAGCAGGTGGGGAATCAACGCCATGGAAATCCGCAGATTCGACTACAGTGTAAACGAGCTGCTGGATGGACCGGAACAGTTTTCCGCCCTCGCGGAAAAAATCCAGCACCTGCACATCCTCTTTTGGTTAATGATTCCCGATATGAACTATGAAGAACGGCAGCTTCTTGACGAGGCGATTATCCTTACTTACGAAAGAAAGGGAATTACCTTTGACAATGCCTCCCTGGATGATCCGGAAAATCCGGACCGGTACCGGGAGATGCCGGTTTTGGGGGATGTCTATGACATCCTGGTCCAGGCACCGGAAACAGCCCGGATGGCAAAAATCATGAGACAGGAGATCTTTGGATCTGCCAAAAGCCTGAACCAGCCGACCAACGTGGAGCTGAACAATGATTACAATGTACTGGATATTTCCAGGATGACAGGTACAATGCAGACTATTGTGCTTTTTGCCGCTCTGGAATATGTCTGGGACCGGACAAAAGCAGACCGTACGGAAGAAAAGGCGGTTTTTATTGATGAGTGCTGGCAGCTTCTTTCTTCCACTTCTGCGGAGGGAAGCCGTATGGCTGGCGATTTTATTCTGGAGATATTTAAGACGATTCGTGGTTACGGCGGCGCCGCAATCGGCGCCAGCCAGGACCTGTATGACTTCCTCAGGGCAGACAATGGACGTTTTGGCAAAGGTATTATCAATAATTCCAAAACCAAGATCATCCTGAACCTGGAGGAAGACGAGGCGGTGCGGGTGCAGGATGCCCTGCATCTGTCTGACGCAGAGATTATGGAAATCACCCATTTCGAGAGAGGAACCGGCCTGATCTCCACCAATAATAATAATGTAATTGTTGATTTTAAGGCAAGCCCGCTGGAAAAGGAGCTGATCACAACGGACAGAAAAGAACTGAAAGAGATTGCAGAACGGCTCCGCGGGCAGAAGGAAGCAGGATGAAAGAAGGTGAGGATATGATAACACGCAGGGAAATGTACCAGGATGCAGCCGAGCTGTTAAAGCTGGTATCCATGTACCCGGGAATAACCGAGTGGCAGGCCAGCGGTTTTTTCCCGGGAAAGGAGGAAAAAGTCCCGGCCATGCTGGAACACCTTTCCAGACAGAAGCGGGTGCGGGAAAATGCTGCCGGGGGGTGGATAACATGGGAAGGGCCGGAGGAGACTGACCCGGCGCTGCTGAAGGCAGTCTGGGTGCTCCTGGATTTCCGGAATGAGCTGGAATATCATTCCGCCGGCGAGTATCCGGTGCAGATCCTTTTTTTTGCAAGAGGGGAGGTATACGAGATCATAACGGTGCAGGCAGGGCAGGAAACCCTGATGAACCGGTTATTTTCGGATAGAGAAAAAGAACAGAAGGAATCCTGCCGCCGCATCCTGCTGGTGGATGACCCGGCGCAGATCGAACTTCTCAACATACCGGGCGCTGCCGGATACTGCACGGTGGAAGGTGAGCAGGTGACCTACTATCAGGATGTGGTCGAGGATACAGAGGAAGGAGAGTGACCTGTGCAGGAAGAATACGGGAAAAGGATAGACCGGGCGGAGGAAGAGGCGATGCAGCTGCTTTCCTCCCTGTACCTGATGGCTGGAGCCGGGAATGACCCGGATGTGTACGGAAAGTTTTCGCTGGAGGCGGCACTCCGGGCAGAAAAGCTGGCCTGTTCGCTCCGCCATCTGGTATATGATACGGCAGGGATACAAAAAAGGGAATACCTGCCCCTGGCGGGGGACGCGCAGGGGATTGAAATCTGGATGCAGGAAGGGATGTTCCAGATCCGGATTCCCAGGCTGCTGCCCAAGAGGCGGAACCGGAAAAGTATGGAATATCTGCTGGATCCTCTGCAGGGATGCCTGGAGGCGTACGCAGAGAAGAACGGATGCCCGAAGTACCGGGAGTGCGTGATCTGTATCATCCATACCTACAGCCGGGAAAACCCGGCCAGCCGGATCTGCGATTATGACAATTTAGAATGGAAACAGGTACTGGATGTGCTGGCATCCTTCCTGCTGGTGGATGATTCGGGCCTGCTCTGCGATGTCTATCATACGACGAAAAGCGGCGCGCAGGATGAGACCCGGATCATCCTCATGGAAAAAACAATGTTTCCAGACTGGCTGAAGGACAGAAAAGAAGGACATTTTTAAGTATCCCTTTTTGGATGCTTTTTTTTTCGGTTTTGGGACAGCCCGGAAATGGGGCAAAGGGCAGGAAGATGCGGGCGGATGAAAGGATAAGAAAAAAGAAATGTACCGTGCCTTTAAAGACTTCGGTACATGAGATGCGTTTTTATTGGAATCTGGAAGGAGTGATGAAAAGATGGGAAAGGGACAGTGAAACTTCCGGAACCGGGGACACAGGGACGGCTGCTTCTTGAACTGACCGCAGTGTCCGGCGATTTCCCGGTCCGGCTTTTGAAATGCCTGCCGGGGCAGCCGGCCTACAAGGATTCCGTGGTGAAAAAGCTGAAGAAGGCAGGGCTGCTTCGGACCTTCTACCGGGACAGCCTGCGTACCCTCCGGCTGGGCTGGGCGGCCAAAGAACTGCTGCTTGAGGAGGAGCCGGAACGGTTCTCTTTTTTCCTGACAGGGACAGCGGAGACCAACCGTCTGAAAAGTGAAAAGACCCGCAGGCTACGGCTGGCCCGGATGGCGGTTATGTATGCTGTCATGCAGAACATCGGAGTGAAGATCTTCCGCGATCAGAAGCCTCCGGTCTTTTCTCCGGCATTTTCCGGACAGGAGAGGATCCGGAATCCCTGCTACTATGGCTCAAGGGAGGTCAAAGAGATTGGGCTGGATGCTGTGAAGATCAGGAGCTCCCGTATGACGGGGATGCTGCTGACGGAAGAAAAAGGCTATGTGGTCTATTACTGCGGAGACTCTCTGATGAAGTGGGGCAGCCGGGAAGAACTGCGGCTGAAGATCTTCCTGCAGATGGAAATGAACGGCCGCCGCCTTGGCGGGCAGTATGGTCCGGATGGCCTGGAAGCCATCCTGTTCGCAGACCGGATGGAACTTTTTATGGAACTGATACAGGCGCAAAAGAGAGATGGGGCATACTTCCTGTTTGACGGGAATTATACGCACTTTTACTTTCTGACAAACGATCATCATGGGGAAGTCCTCCTGCGGCTGCTATGCAGCACGGGAAAAAAGCGGGAGCTGGAAGAACTGATGCGGACCGGGCTGGAAGAAAAAGGGGAACGCGGAACCTGGCAGGATGCGTGGGAACAGGACGGCACCCCGGTCCTTTTTGGCTGGTTTTTTGACCTGCCCCGGATTGCCGGGTTCCTGAAAATGCTGGCGTTTCGGAACCTCTCCGGTAAGATCATCTGCTTTGATTTCCAGCGGGATGTTCTGGAAACCTGCTGCGTGTCCAGAGGCGCGGCCCTGGAATTTGAAACCATTGATTTTGAAAAGTTTGAAAGGAGATTTTTTGGAGATTAAAAAGAAGTATATCAGCCTTGCCCTCCTGCCCGCCGCCCTGATTGCTGTCCTGTATGCCGGAGGATATCTGGCCCAGCTGTTTGGGAATTACGCGGCATGGAAACAGGAGGGGGGATACCCCGGGGACGGTACTTCCCCCGGGCTGGCCTCCCCGGATTTTATAACCTGTATTTCAGCAGTATTCCGGCCGCCCTATGGAGTGTATGGAATCCTGCTGTGCGCGGTTCTTCTGATCCTCCTGCTGGCCGTGGTGATGCGCCTGGGGTACAACGATTCAGGCGAATATGACCGGGAGCGGAATTTTGCATACTCGAAGAAAGGAACTTATGGGACCTCCGGCTGGATGGGGAAAAAAGAGGCGCAGGAGATTTTTGACCTGACCTCTGACCTCGCGAACCATCATGGTGTTATTCTGGGATTACTGGATCATAAAGCAGTGTGCGTCCCTGATGAGACCAGACTGAACAGAAATATGGCCATTTTTGGTTCCAGTGGAAGCATGAAAACCCGGTCTTACTGTATTAACCGGATCCTGCAGGGGGTTGCGGCAGGAGAATCTCTGATCATAACGGATCCAAAGGCCGAACTATACGAAAAAACAAGCGCCTACGCGAAAAAAGCCGGCTGTATCGTCCGGATCTTCAACCTGGTAAACCCGGAGCATTCCGATTCCTGGCAATGCCTGAAGGAGATCGGGGGAGATGAGCTGATGGCACAGATCTTTGCGGAGATCGTGATCAAGAATTCCAACGATGGGAACAAGGGAGACGGTTTTTTTGACGCCGGAGAAAAGAATCTGTGGAAGGCGTTATGCCTGTATGTGGATATGCTTTATCCGGAAGGAGAGAATAATGTCGGACAGGCATACCAGCTCATGACCAATCCGGTCAAGGTATTGAACAGCCTGTTCGATGTGCTTCCGATTACCCATCCGGCGCGGGCCTCCTACAGCTTTTTCCGGAATGCCCCCGCAAATGTGCAGGCAGATCTGATCAGCGGGCTTGGAACGAGGCTTCAGATCCTGCAGTCAAAGGCAATCCGGGAGATCACCAGCCATGATGAGATCGACCTGGAACTGCCCGGAAAGAAACAATGTGTCTATTACCTTGTGACGAGCGACCAGGACAGCACGTATGACTTTTTAGCGTCCCTGTTTTTATCCTTTGCCTTCATCCGGCTGATCCGTTACGCGGATACGGCCTGCAAGGGAGGGAAGCTTCCCGTGCCGGTGCATATTCTGGGGGAGGAGCTGCTGGCTTGCGGGACCATTCCGGACCTGGCGAAAAAGTCCAGCGTGATCCGTTCCCGGAATGTATCGCTGAGCTGTGTCTTCCAGAACCTTGCCGGCCTGCAAAACCGTTATCCGCAGAACCAGTGGCAGGAGATTTTGGGCAATTCGGACATCCAGCTTTTCCTTGGGTGTACAGACCAGCTGACCGCGGAATATATCTCCAGCCGGACCGGGGTTGCCAGTGTGGCGGTGAGCAGTAAGTCGAAACACCTTGGGACCTGGCAGATCAGTGATTATACGCCGGATTACCGGGAAACAAGCGGCGTCGGAAAACGCCCGGTGCTGACCCCGGACGAAGTGATGCGTCTGCCCGTGGACCAGGCGCTTGTGATCGCGCGTGGACAGAAGGTGCTCCGGGTGAAAAAAATGGATTATACCAGGCATCCGGATTTTGAAAAGCTGCAGGACAGGAGCGCATCGGAACATATCCCGGAGTGGAAAAAGAAAAAAGCGGAACAGGAAGCGGGAAAGAGACAGTCGGAGCCGAAGCGGAAAAAGAAAAAGGAAGCGCCGGACCAGAAGGGGAATGAGAATACCGCTGCCGGAGAGAAGAAGCCTGCTGCGTCATCCGTACAAAAACAGACTGTTCCCACCGCAGAGGGACAGGAGAAAGGTGGAGCCGGAAAAGGCGGCCGGTCCGGATATACGGTAACAGACAGAAAGTCCATCCTTTCTTCTTAATTCTTAGAATGCTTGAAAAACAGCGGAGGACAGGATACTGCATATTAGTAGAAAAAATAGAGATAATTAAGCGCATGTTACAGAAGGGCTATTCCATTGAGATAATTGTGGATGCTTCTGATAGGCCCTGGGGGAAGTTGATGTAATCCTGACCGGAAAAGAAATACAGACTACCTGATTGTAAAAGTTCGCTAAAATGAATATACAGTGCAATAAAGTTAAAAAGAAAGTAGTGAATCTCAGGGAAGGGATTTGCTGCTTTTTCATTGGCAGAGAAAGGAGATACTGATATGGCAAGAAAAAAGGCAGTTGAAACTGAAAATAAGGTAATTGATCAAATGGAGGAGAGCCGGGGAAATCTACCGGAAGAGGAAGCGGCACCAGAAGAAGGAATCCAGGCAGAAATGGAAAGCGCAGAAGGAACAGATCCTCAGCCGGCGGAAGAAGTGCTCCTGCTGGATCCGCCGGAAACAGAAAATGGTGAAGATGCTGAAATGGATCGGGAGAAAGAACCAGAGAATGTTTCTTATAAAGCGATGGAAGAAGAGAATCAGGATGAAAGCGGGACTCTGCAGGAAGAACACCTGTCCGATGAAATCCCCTCCGATGAAGAGTGGCCGGAAGAAGATGTGGAAACAGAAAAAGTCCGCGGGGAAAAGAAGGAGGAATCTACAGAAGCCATACAGCCTGCCGCAGCGGCGGAGGAACAGGAAGCGCCAGTTCTGACTGTCGAAGCAAGAGGGGAAGTGGAAACAGAGGAAGTCCGGGAGGATACGATCTGGCATGAGATCCATAACGCATACCGGACCCGCCGCATTCTTTCTGGTCATCTTGGAGGTGTGGAACAGACGGATGGTGGGAAAACGATTGCCATAGTTGACTATAAGGGATTCCGGATTGTCATACCGATTAAGGAAATGCTGGTAAATCCTGGATCTTATCCCAGCGGACAGGCTTATACGGATCTGATGATGCAATATAATAAGTTGCTTAACAACATGCTTGGAGCGGAGATTGATTTTGTTGTCCGTGGAATTGATTCCAAAACAAGAAGTGTGGTGGCAAGCCGCAGGGAGGCTATGCTGAAGAAGCGGCAGATTTTTTATCTGGATACGGACAATGACGGGATGCACCGGGTTTATGAGGGACGGCTGGTACAGGCCAGGGTGATTGCGGTCGCGGAGAAGGTGGTACGTGTTGAGATCTTCGGCATTGATTATCCGATCCTGGCAAGAGACCTGTCCTGGGACTGGATCGGGGATGCCAGGGAGAGGTTCAGCGTTGGAGACCGTGTTCTTGTTCGTATTCTGGAAGTCCATCTGGATGAAAATGCGGAAAATATCAGCGTGACGGCAGATATCAAAAGTGTGACTGGAAATGCGATCCGGGAGAATCTGAAGAAATGCCGGGTGCAGGGCAAATATGCGGGGAAGGTGACGGATATCTATAAGGGAATTGTGTATATCCGGCTTTCCAATGGGGTAAATGCGATTGCCCATTCCTGCTACGATGCCCGTACACCGGGAAAGAAAGATGATGTGAGCTTTGTGGTAACCCGGATTGATGAAGAAAGAGGAGTAGCAGTCGGTATTATTACGCGGATAATCAGAAGAAATCTGTAATTTTTGGCAAGAAAGATATATATTTGCAAACAGCCCCGTAGATATTTAGAAGTCTATGGGGCATATTCATTACCAAAAAAGAAATTAAGCTATTTCATCTATCTTATTCACTATTTACATCCGATATAAAGAGTCATAGTAGTTTTTTTAAACGTAATTGGAAGACTAATATTCGATATATGAAGCTTTTTTAGTGTGAGTCTTGCTATTCCACATTTTTTTCATTTTTCGTGATTAAGAAATCGGTAACAGGATTTTGAAATGCTACTTCTCCTGTAACTGCACCATACATATAATTTTTTAAACCCATAAGAAATTCCCTAAATTTCACGAAATGAGTACTGTATTCTAATGCTTGATAATTTTTCAAGTCAAATGGTAATGTCGAAATGTCCTCAGTAATAATAATCACTTTTTTATTTAGCGTATAGGAAATTCCGAGTTCGTAGAAAACATTAGCATTTAATCCTGTCAAATTAGCTATTATTATATCAGAATCATAGATAGCCTGTATAATATCTTTAAAGATTTCCTGCTGATTATTTTCACCAGCATGTAAAAAAAGAAAATCCTTCTCAAACTCACGAATTAACAGTTCGTAAATTTCAAAATATTTATCATCAAATGGCATAATTATAAAAACTTTTTTCTTTTCCATTTTCAATACTTCTCTCCTATAAATCAACTTAGATAAAATAATATCATTCCCTTAGTGGCGGATGTAATTTTGCCGGAAACGATTCTTTTCTTCAAAATACTATTCTTCTTTTATCGGTTGTTATTCTGCCATCCTCTTCCCCTCCTTCGAAAAAATGGATACGAACCGCACCTTCCGATCCAGCCAGTCTCCCATGAGGCCGATCACCTTTCCCATGGTGAAGGCGGCGAGAATGGTTCCTACGCCCAGTCCATCGATATGCCCCAGGCAGAAGAACGTGAGCAGTGCAGTAATCGCAAGGCAGCTCACATCAAAGGCAATCTTAAAGGCCGAATACCGGATGCCCAGTATTCCTGATGCCTCTCTGGGAAACAGGTCTGTGGGAACGATCGGCATCCTACAACGGTTGGACAGGGCAATGCCGAAGCAGATACACAGATAGCTGACAATGAAATACAACACCCGGAGCGGCAGTGTCTGCGGCAGCAGGGCGATCCAGACTTCATGGACATCCACGAAGATGCCAAACACAAACCCCACCACAAAGCTGAACAGGTACTGCGGCACAAATCTGCGGCGCATGATAAACAGGCTCAACACCAGGAGCCCCTGAAAGAGATAGGTCCAGGTTCCCAGAGACAAAGCGGGAAATACCTCTGAAAATCCATAAGGGACGCTGGAAATGGCGGAAATGCCGGAACCGGAATGCAGCATCAGTACCACGCCGAAGCTGTTCATCACCACAATCAGCAGAAGCGCCGCTTCTCCTCTGAGTGTGACGGACGGATTCGCAAGGCCGCTTCTTCTCTTTCTTTCTGCCCTTCTTTTCTCTCCTTTTTCCAGTCCGGCTGCTGCTTCAGTCATAACGGATCCTTCCTTTCTCTTTCGCTCTTTTTTCACGCTCGATCATTTTCCTGCTTTAAATACTCTGCCCGTATTCTCCGGTGTGCCGGAGCGGGCAGAAGATCTCTGAAGCTTCCAGGTCACAGTATAGAACTGCGGGGAGGCGGAATCAAATCAATTCTTTTTATCAGATAATAGATTTTATCTATGAATCATGTTGTCATTGTTACAAAATCCGCCACGCGGCGGCACGATTGAGAGGATGATTTCCCATGAATCTGATTCATCTGAGGTATTTTGTTGAGCTGGCCGAAACAGGCCATTATACACGGGCCGCACAGCGGCTCTGCATCACCCAGCCCTCTCTGAGTCATGCTATCGACCAGCTGGAAAAGGAGCTCGGCGTTCCCCTCTTTGAAAAACGGGGACGCAATACCACTCTGACCCGCTTTGGCGAACAGTTTCTGCATACCGCAAAAAACACGCTGAAAACGCTGAATGATGGAACGGAGGCGCTCCGGCTTGCCGCCCGTGGGGAGGGCCTGATCCGTCTCGGCCTGTTAAGAAGCCTCGGCGTGCGGTTTCTCCCTGAACTGGCTGAACGGTTCCTCGCGGCATATCCGGAGAAGAATATCCGCTTCTCCTTTCGCTCCGGAATGACCGGTCCCCTTCTGGAAGAGCTGGCCGCGGGCCATTTTGACCTGGTTTTCTGCTCCGATCCCGGACACCGGCCGGAAAGCGGCAGCCTGATCTCCCTTCCAGTCACCCGCCAGAGACTTGTTCTCATCGTTCCACAGGATCATCCTCTTTCGGGGCTGGACAGCGTGGATCTGGAACAGACGCTGGATTATCCCTATCTGTATTTCTCCGAGGGCTCCGGACTCCGAAGTGTGGTGGATGGTCTGTTCGAGTCCATGGGAAGGAAACCGGAAATCGCCTGCGAGGTGGATGAAGATCAGGTCATCGCAGGGCTCGTCTCCTGTCATTTCGGAATTGCCATCGTACCCGAAATGGAGCTTCTCTCCCATCTGCCTGTAAAAAGTATCCGGATCAAAAGTCCGGCATGGGAACGCAGCCTGTATATGATCCATGACAGCCGCTTTTACATGCCTCCCGCCGCCGCGCTTTTCCGGCAGTTCGTGCAGGAGCAGACCCGTTCCCTGCCTTTTTTAAGTGAATACTGAGGAACGGAATGAAATACCTGTCATTCCAAACATTATGCATTCACTTTTAGTTTATGCCATCTAAAATATACGATGATTCCCTGTGGAAATGAAGAGGTTTACAATAATAACAAAATGTTTATGACGACATTTTGACAGGACAGGCATTTTTTGCATGCCATATCTGCGCCGGGATAAAAGCTATACTTCCCGCGCAGGAGGCTGGAAATGGAAACCGGGCGGTGGAACCGCCGCCGGTACTGCGGCCAGATCCTGCTGGTGACCGCAGGCAGAGGCTATTATCAGGAATGGGGGAAAGAAGCGCAGGAGCTGCATCCCGGCGACGTGGTCAACATTCCCGCCGGAGTCAAGCACTGGCACGGAGCCGCGCCGGATTCCTGGTTCGCCCATCTTGCCGTAGAGGTTCCCGGCGAGGAAACCTCCAACGAATGGCTGGAAGCAGTGGACGACGAAAGCTATTCCAAATTAAAGTAATCTCCTTTGGACACAAGATTGAATTTGGAGGAATGCAGCATGATGAACTATCGTGAAACCGATCCGGAATTTTCTCAACGGATGGAACACTTTGCCTTTGAGGAAGTCGTGAACCAAGAAGGCCAGCAGCTGGATGAAGTCACCCGCCATCTGGCTATTTTAGCCACTCTGATGGGCTGTCAAGGCAAAGAATTATTTGCCTGGGAACTGGGGCAAGCCCTGGATGCAGGAATTACCCCAGTAATGGCCAAGGAAGTAGTGTACCAGGCGGTGGATTACCTGGGAATGGGCCGGGCCCTTCCCTTTTTGGACATCACCAACCAAGTGCTCACCCAGCGTGGAGTGATCCTACCCTTGGAGGGACAGGCTACCACCACCATGGAAAACCGGCTGGAAAAGGGCGCTCAGGCGCAGGCCGACATCTTCGGGCCGCAGATGCTGGAGGCCTGGAAAGCCGGGCACATCAACCGCTGGCTCGCCGCCAACTGCTTCGGAGATTACTATACCCGTACCGGCCTCACTCTTGCCCAGCGGGAAATGATCACCTTCTGCTTTCTGGCGGCCCAGGGCGGCTGTGAGCCGCAGCTTACCAGCCATGCCAAAGGCAATATGAACCTGGGCAACGATAAGGAGTTCCTGATCCGCGTGATCTCCCAGTGCCTTCCCTATATCGGCTACCCCAGAAGCCTGAATGCCGTGGCGTGTGTGAATAAAGCTGCGGAGAGCTGAGCGGAAGGCAGCTTCTTCCGGAAGCCGCAAGCAGGATTTGAAAAATAAAGTCTGGCCGGAAATTTCCGACAGGCAGCCGTGCATACGGGCATGACGGCTGCCCGCCGGGCCTGCCGCATCGAAAAACGGACTGAAAATGACGCAGGAAGCGTCGTTTCAGCCCGTTTTCTTTGTATGGGGATTGCTTTTCGCCGGATGCTGTGGCATTCTTTTTATATAGAAGGAGGAGCATTTTCTCATGGAAATTCGTGTTCTGAAATACTTTCTGATGACGGCCAGAGAAGAAAACATCACAAAAGCGGCCGCTCTGCTGCACCTGACTCAGCCCACCCTGTCCAGACAGCTCATTCAGCTGGAGGAGGAACTGGGCGTCACACTGTTTCATCGAAACAGGCATCGGATCGTTCTTACCGAAGATGGAATGCTTCTGCGCCGCAGGGCGGAGGAGATTGTGTCCCTGGCCGAAAAGACAAAGGAAGATTTCCGGCACAGGCAGGAGCATCTGGCGGGAACCATTTCCATCGGCAGCGGAGAGCTGAAAAGCTCCCGTTTTCTCACCCGTCTGATCACTGATTTCCAGAAAGAAAACCCTCTGGTCACCTTTACGATTTACAGCGGCAACTCCGACAACATCAAGGAGCGCATTGAGAGGGGGCTTCTGGACGTGGGACTGCTTCAGGAGCCGGTGGATATTGCCAGATACAGCTTTGTCCGCACACCGGTCAGAGAACAGTGGGGCATTCTGGTTCGTGAGGATTCTCCGCTGGCCGTAAGGAGCAGCGTCTCGCCGGAAGATCTGGCCGGCGTGCCGCTGATTCTGCCGTCACGGGAAAACGTCCAGAACGAGCTTCTCAACTGGTTCGGTCCCTTTGCAGAGCATCTGCACATCACAGCCACCGGGAACCTGCTTTATAATCTCGCCTCTCTCGCCCGCGACAATGGAAGCTGCATCCTCACCCTGAATCTGGACTGCACCTATGAAGGGCTCCGTTTTGTTCCGCTCTCTCCGGAAATGGAATCCGGTACGGTGCTTGCCTGGAAAAAGGCTCAGACCTTCTCTCCCGCAGCGTCGGCTTTTCTGGAGTATGCACGGAAATCCGGATCATCCTAATAGCCGCCGTTATTTTCCTCGCCGCTCTGAGCAGCGGCGGACGGCGCTTCTATCTGAAGCCCGCGGCCGCCGTGCTTTCCGCGGAACATACGGGGACGATGGCTGCCTGGAATCCGCTGAACAAATATTTCGACCTGATGCAAATGTCGATCTTTTCCTTCCTTCTTTTTCGCCGCCAGCCGGCCTTTCAATCCCGAAAGAATTGTTTCGGTCATTTTTTGAAGCTATACGCGCTTTATTTTCAGGCTTTCAGCGACATACATCAGATTCTTCACATCCCCTTCTACCAGCTTTCCGTCTCTGTTGGGGGGAAGGTTGATGACCAGAAGGTTATGGGCCTTTTCCAGGATGCGATAGTTGCGGATAATTTCCTCCGCGTCCATGAGAGGCTTGTTTTCATAGATATCCGAGAAAAACCAGCTGAATTCCTTGCGGGAGCAGATGGTCATTTCGAAAGGAAGATAATACTCCTTTCCCTGGAAGGTATAGATTTTCGGATCATCTTCCCTGCACATATGGGGATCCCACAGCCGGAAATCGGAGGGGAACATGCGTAGCGGATCCCGGTCCCGATAATTAACGGGCAGGTATTTGTCATCCGGCGATGTCGCCTCCTCGCTGTATTCCCCTACCGTGTGATTGACCCCGAGCTGGCAGGAGGGCTGCAGCGTTTTAACAAGGCTGTAGAGCCGGTCCAGCTGCCACGCCCGGCAGGGCTTGTCCCAGCTTCCATCAAACCACAGCTCCACAATTTCGCCGTATCTGCCATCCATTAGCTCCGTCAGCTGCTTTTCCATATACTGTACATAAGCCTCGTCGTCCGGATAACAGGGCTCATGCCTGTCCCAGAGCGAATAGTACAGGCCCAGCCTGATGGAATATTTTCTGCAGGCTTCCGCAACCGCACGGACCACATCCGTTTTGTTCGGAGAGTAGTTGACCGAATAGGTAGTTGTATGGGTATCCCAGAGGCAGAAGCCGTCGTGATGCTTGGTTATGAGCACCACATAGTTCATCCCCGCTTCCCATGCCGTCCTGACCCAGCTGTCAGCGTCAATGGCCGTCGGGCAGTAGCTCTCGATCGGAAGGGTTCCGTCAGACCATTCCATATTATTGAAGGTGTTGATGCCAAAATGCAGAAACATCCCGAATTTCCGCGCAATCTGTGCCCGCTGTCCCTCGTTTGGCGTAAGGGAAGGCTGCTGCATGACGGGATACTCTTTGAACGGGTAAGGCTTTTTGATGCTTTCCATTTTTCTTTTCCCTCTCTTTTTGAATCATTTGGCAAAAGCTTATACCTGTATTTTATAAAAAAGCGGAATCTCTTTCAATCCATACAATTTTACAATAAATATTATATTCTGTGGATTGTCTGTTCCAACTTCCCTCTTGAGCAGAGCCGCCCCGACACGATCCATTTCCCTTATACTGAAATCTCTATCCAGGGAAATTTTCTTCCAGGAACTCCGCGATACCGTCCTCTTCATTATCTGCGATCACCCGGTCCGCCGCTTCCTTTACCTCTTCTATGGCATTTCCCATCGCTATCCCCAGCCCGCACAACTTCAGCATCCCGATATCCACATAATCGTCGCCAAAGGCTGTGATTTCTTCTGCGGATATTCCTGACGCCTTGCAAAACGTCAGAATCGCCTGTTCCTTAGTGGCGGTTTTCTTCGTAAATTTATACCATTCGCCATCAGAAAAGCGGGCGCAGTCACAGTCAGGCAACAGATTTTTCAGCTGCTCCACCTGCTCCGGATCCAGAATTTCCACACACATCTTGAGCGAGCGATGCGAAAAATCCCGAAAATCGGTATAAATGCTGCCGCCCCAGCTGGGATCTGTCTTCAGCGTATTCTGTTTATAATTCCAGAAATGCCCTTCGGAAGTATCCACCGTAATTTCACATTCCTCGCCGCACACACTCCGCGCCGCAGAGATCATCCGGGCCGTCTCCTCTTCCGAAAAATCTTCCCGGCAGATATATGTTTCCTTATACCTGGCCAGTGCGCCGCCGCTGGAAATAAGAAGGTCCGGCTTCAGCTTCTGCACTTCAGTCTATCATGGTTTCCCCGGAACATCAATCTATCAAGGAATCGCAGTTCTCTTCCTTTTTATTTCAGCCCTCTGGTTAAAGGAATCAGCATCAGAAGCACCACGATTCCGACAATGCCGATCACGATTCCGAGAAGCATCTGTGCAAAAATCATGCTCAGGCACATTCCCACGCCGAGCAGCAGAGCCCCGATCACGCCGGCCAGAACCGCTCCCACCGTTTTGCCGCTTATCCTGATGGGCGCTTTGTTTTCCATTTTTCTCCAGATCAGCACATCCGCAAGCAGAATCACGATGCCTATAATACCGGCAATCACGCCCTGATTTCTCATGCCCCATTCCGGAAGCAGCGCCATACACATACCCAGCGCAAAGAATACTCCGCCGATCGTTCCCAGTACCAGTGCCACAAAACTGCTCTTTTTCATTTCCTAATTTTCTCCTTCCTGCTTCTTCCCTGCATTTTTCAATCTCTCTTTTGTCTCTTCAACCGTCTCCCCTTCTCTGGAAAACATCTTCTCCACACACTTGTCAGAAACCCGGTTAAAACCGGAAACAATGCCTTCTTCCATTTTCAGGAATCCATCCACAACGGTTTTTTCCATTTTCTTATAGCTTCCTGTCACCGCGTCCTCAATCTTCTGATAGCCGCCCGTCACCGTATCTTCGATTTTCTGAAAACCGTCCACGGCCTTTTTCGGCTCCTGCGCTGTTTCTTTCATTTCCTTTTCTGTGCTTTCGTACTCCTGCATTTTTGATCTCCTTTCTGAAAACTCCTGCTTTTTTATGCATTCTGTTTTCTTTTGATGATGTCAGGATAATCCTCCATTTTTGAAATAATGTTTCCGTTTTGTTTCTGAATTCTTAATTTGTATGTAACAGTCAGGCCGGACAGGAAGATGCTCCCTTCTGAACGGCAGAGTTTTTCTTTCTATATATTTGTAGTGAATTCTTTTCTCAGATCGATCTCCTCCGTGTCAAATCTCACGCAGGAAAAGCCTTCCTCTCCATCCATTTCGACTCCCGAAATGTTTTTCTCACTTTCCAGTCTCAGACAGACGCCCGTTTCCTGATCAATGGAATAGCGGAAGGTCTGCTCAAAGTTCACAAATTGAACGGTAACGGAATAAACGTCGCATGTCCGGCCCGCAATTTTCTCCTCTCCCGCCAGGGTGGAAACCCCGTCCGCCGTCAGAGCCGCCTTATCCAGATACTCGTCAAAATCCTTCGTCAGCTCTTCCACATAGGACAGCCGGTATTTCTCGCCATCCTGCCGTACAAATTTCCCATCCACTTTATTGTATCGAACATAATTGCCATTCTCCATCAGAAACAGAAGCTCCATATTCTCCGTCTGATAATAAATATTTCCTTCCACATCCCTGGCTCTGGATATGGTTCTCACCGCTCCGGAGGAATCGCTCACCTCATAGGAAATAAAATAGCTAACCGGCAGCTCAACCTCCCGCCAAAACAACACGGCCGACGCCGTCTGATCCTTCCCGGCTTCGTCCACCGCCGTCTGATTCTGCACGGCCGACGCTGAACAGCCCATCAGCGCCACCGAAAACAATAAACCTGCCAGCATGATCTGTTTGTAATTCTTCATATCTTCCTCTTTTCCCGCCGCCTGACTGCGGCATAAATTTTTGCAAATAACTGTTTTACATTATTTTTTTCACGTAATACGGTCCGAATTTTAAACCACGGATCACCCGTCACTCCGTCCGGCTGGAAAACTCCTGAAAATTGATCCAGCACCATATTGTTTCGATGCAGTATCCTGCTACTCCGCAGATCACATAAATCCAGAATAATCTGTAAAATAATGTTATATATGTTTATTTTTCTGTCGTTTCTGTTTTTATTCCTATTGTTTTCAGACTTATAATATTTTCCATACTCCCTGTCTCCTCGGTTATACGTTCTTCCCCGCATCCGTGCCTGACTTTCTCTGTTCCCGTTATCAGGGAAGCCTTCCGCGGCCAGCCACTGCGCTTCGTCTCTCAGGGTCTCCTCACAGGGCCTTGTGCGGTAACCCAGCTCCCGTTCCGCCTTCGAGTAGTCGAAGGTATTGTTCCGATCCAGATTGTAAACGGCAAAGCTGGTCATCATCGGCTTTTCACCCGTCTTTTTCGCTTTCTTCTCCATATGTGCGGCAAGCCTGTAGGCCAGCCTGACCGGCACATGGAAATACGGAATTCTGCAGCCGCTCGCCTCGTGAAGCATCCGACACATTTCCGTCCTGCTGTTTTCATCAGGCATATATACATTTGTCATGCATACATTCGTTATATCCGAAGTATAGTTTCTGAATGTTAGCCTTCTGTTTGAGGAATGTTGTTGTTTTATGAATTCTGAATTGCCGCGTTCTTCGATCATGTCCCGGATTCCCATCTGGTGTGGATTTGAACGGATCATCTCCCTCATGCGCGGCCAGATGGCCACGGATATGGGTGAAAGCAACAGGCTTGCCTTCCTGATCGACAGGGATGTCGATGAAAACAAAATCGAACTGGTGTTGAAAAAGGCTGCCGCACTGCGTGCAGAAGGGATGTCTGTTCTGGTGTCACCCAGAAGAAAAAATGCGGGAAAGCAGAAAAATTCTCTGGAACAGCTGGGGTACAGAAAAATCATAGACATTTATAAAGAAACGGAAATCTGATTCCATTCCCGCTCAGCACAACAGGGGGCCGGAGGTTAAAAAATCAAAATTAACCTCCGGCCCCGTAATGAGATTTCAAAAAATGACGGAGAAAAGAAAATTTCGCAGAAGGCCTTTTTCTGCCGGAAAAAGTCTTTTTATTTTATCCCCTTCACCATAGGAATCAGGCAAAGAAGCAGAACGATTCCAACGATTCCGACCAGGATTCCCACGATCATCTGGCCCCACACCATGGTCAGGCACATTCCAACTCCCAGAACCAGAACTCCCAGAATGCCCAGCAGTACGGTTCCGATGGTTTTTCCGGACAGATGGATGGGCTCCTTATTCTCCATCTTCCTCCATACCAGAAGCATGATCAGGAGCATCACCACTCCCAGTACACCCAGTACGATTCCAGGCTGACGCGCATTCCATTCCGCGATCAGGGTCATGCATATGCCCAGCGCAAACAGAATTCCTCCGATGGTTCCCAGAATCATTGCTACAAAACTGCTCTTTTTCATGATGATTTTTCTTCCTTTCTTCCTCTTTTCATGCGGTTTTTCCGCTTTTGATGGAATAAGAATACTGCTGTTTTATTGGCGGAATATTTCCGTTTTGTTTGCAAAATATTAATACTTATTTCAAAGGGTGGCGTCCGCAGTCAGACGCCCGTCCCTTCCTGATATCTGTCCCAAAGTATTTTTAATCCGAACAGTACCAGTCCCACAATGGAAACTCCTGCGGCAGCTTTCAAAAATGTTTTCATGTGTACTTCCTCCTTTCCGCTTTCTCCTTCGCAATTTGTCCGGGTTTTCTCTTTCGTTTGATTATGGCGCTACTTTATCAGCCGATTTTTGGGTTTTTGTTATTGAACTGTTTCCGTTTTATTAAATCGGGGATTTTTGCATGAATATTTTCCAATACTGCGGAAGGTGGGCAGAAAAGGCTGCTGATTTTATATATATCAGGAGATGAAATGACAGAAAATGGCGGGAACCGGCGCCTGTGAGAGAAGACGCCGGTTCCCGCATGAAAGACATGATATCTTTTATTCGTCCGAATCCTTATAATTTTTCTCTTAAAGCAGCGCCATCGCCACCGTTCCTGCCGTCAGAAGCGCAAGCCCGGCAGCGGCTTTCCTGCTCAGCTTTTCTCCAAATACAAAGTAGGAAAAGGCCACCGTGACCAGAACGCTCAGCTTATCCACTGGAGCCACGATGCTTGCCGGGCCGTCCTGCAGAGCGCGGTAGTAGCACAGCCAGGAAGCTCCGGTAGCCACTCCGGAAAGGCAGATGAACACCAGCTCTCTTCCGGAAATGGCGCGCACCTCCTTCTGCTTTCCCTGCACAAAAACCATCAGCCAGGCCATGACCAGCACCACGCAGGTTCGGATCGCCGTTCCCAGATTGGATTCCACCCCGGAGATTCCGATTTTTCCCAGAATAGCCGTAAGACTGGCGAAAAAGGCGGAACCCGCCGCGAACAGAAACCAGCTTCCCTTTCCGACATTCTTTGTTTCCGATACGTCCTTTTTCTCAATCATCAGGAAAATTCCCGCGGCAATCACTACCACTGCGGCCGCCTTCGGCAGGGAAATCCCCTCTCCCAGAAAAATCAGCGCAAGCAGGATCGTCAGAACCGTGCTGGATTTATCGATGGGAACCACCTTGTTGATGTCCCCGATCTGCAGCGCCCGGAAGTAGCACAGCCAGGACGCCCCGGTGGCCGCTCCGGAAAGGATCAGAAACAGCAGGGTCGTCCCGCTGATGGAGCCGATCTGGTCAAAGGATCCTGCGGCAAATACCATGATCCAGGAAAAAATCAGCACCACCACGGTACGCACTGCAGTTGCCACCGTGGAATCCGTTTTCCGGATTCCGCACTTTGCAAGAATTGATGTTACGCCCGCGAAGAACGCGGAACCAATCGCAAATAAAAGCCACATTTTTATTCCTCCCAAACGCCACAAACAGAATCATACTGGAACGAAACAGCCACTGCTCCAATGATACGGCTTTCGTTTCTTCCTTTCCTTTTTATGATTCAGCATATCCTTTTTTATCATACTCCTGCAGAATGTATTTTTCCATCCCTTTTATCTTTATATGCCTGTACGTGGAAATACGGTGAAAAGTAAGGGCATTTATTTTAACCGGACAAAATATTATTACAGAATACATAATTTCCTTATCTGAAGAACTGAACAGACA
>ERZ780162.410-NODE-410-length-35009-cov-3.779196_pt1 | contig 35009 bp, 28 predicted proteins | sample MGYA00511474_ERZ780162 | MGnify/ENA primary metagenome ERZ780162 (study PRJEB29588, sample SAMEA2143633) | human gut metagenome | biome: human gut; feature: human-associated habitat; material: faeces | place: Denmark | collected 2008/2010 ...
TGTATTGCTGCTCATCTTAAAAATTATCGGCATTCTGCTGCTGGTACTGCTGGGGCTGTTGGTAACCGTAGGCCCCCATTGGTGCAGCTGCATAGGCTCTACGAACGCGACTGACGAACACCGCCGAAACGATGAACAGCACCATAGAGATCATGCCACCGACCAAAAAACTCACAATAGCAGCGGCGATAGACCAGCCGAAGGCACTGCCCAATTTAGCGGGGTTGTTGCAGTTGCGCAAAGCAATGATGCCCGCAACCAGGCAGACAACCTTGCAAAGCACATACCCCAAGCTCAAACCCACCATTAAGAAAATGCTTGCAGAAGCAACAGCCATGGTTTCATCCTGGGTCATGCCGGAATAATCGTATGACGAATACGACGAAGAGCCATCAAACGCCGAGGAGGTGCTTGACGATTCCAGCTCCGAGATAAGAGCATTGACCACAGCGGGATCATTCAAGGAAGTCGAAGCGATTCCCATAAACAAGGCAATCACCAAGCCACCCAAAATACCCAAAGCAGACAAAACGATAGCTGCGATACTTACTCCCCGAACGACACGAGAGTCAGGATTCATCAAAAGCCCCCTTCGTAGGCATAACCATTGACAGCATTGTACCCGAGCTGCCCCACCAACATCATTACAGGGAAATGTCAATCTGCTAGCACAAAGGCGAATGCACACCGTCCACGGCAACAGTGTGATCGCTCAGAGCCCATCCATCAGCCAATTCCGGCAATCGGACCTGCCGCATCAATCAATAACCCATGCGGCGAAAAGGCGCTTCGAACAGCTCTATCTTGTTCTGCGGAACATGTCCCACACAAGCCAAACCGAAAGGACGAACGCAGAAACATGCTCGACAAGAGAAAGGACGGGCATCCCAAATAAACGCGGCATATCTACCGCAATAATAAGGCTGCCACTTACCAGCAAGCCGGCAATCACCAAACTCATGGCAAGGCGGTTCATGATACGCCCGACCTTGTACAACGGCTCAGGGGAACTAAGCATTTCCATATTCACTTTCAGTTGACCGCGCGAAAGCATGTGAAGCGTGTCCCCTGAGTACTCGGCAGCTTTAATAAGGCTGTTAGTTGCCGAATTCAACGAAATCAGCAAATCCCTTGTTTGATTCTCGATCTCCGTCTTGATGTTTTTAGAGCGTTGAAGATGTCCATTGATGATGTCGACAATATTGGCATTCGCCAGACAATCCTGCAGCGAGCCCTCCATGGTAATGATGCCACGCGAAACAGCGGTAACCGAAGCGGGCAAGGTAACCTTGCACTGGCGCGTAAGCACCATAATGTCACCCAGCAAAGCACCAATATCAATATCGGCAACGTCAGTTGAGCCGTAGCTTTCCAAAACGTTATCGAGCTCCGCCAAGAAGCGCGGATGATCGATGGCATTCATATCGTGCGCTACGGAAAACGTGATGAGGGCGTCTTTCAGTTCAGCAGAGTTCTTTGACCCTACCGCTTCAACGATCCGCTTAAAACCGCCGCGATCACGAACAGATAGGCGCCCCATAATGCCCAAGTCGATGTAGATTACCTTGCCGTCCTTAACCAGGATATTTCCAGGATGAGGATCGGCATGGAAAAAGCCATGCTCCATAATCTGCGTGGCGTAATTGTCCATAACCTTTACGCCAATTTCTTCCAGGTCGTAGCCATTTTCAAGCAGACGCTTCGTGTCACGGATGGAAATGCCATCAACGTATTCCATGACCAAGACTTCTTCAGTGCAATACTCCATATAGGGCTTCGGACAGGAAATGTACACCACGTCTTTGTTAAGCAACGCAAACTCTTCCAAGTTGCGCGCTTCTTTCAAGAAGTCGGTTTCCTCCAGGAACGTAACCCACAGCTCTTCCACTACATCGCGCAGATTGAGCATTTGATTATCTTTCATGAAACGCGAAGCTTGCTTGGCAACCGCGCGCATCACATCGATGTCCTGGGCCATGGTAGTGCGCACGCCAGGACGCTGCACTTTAACGGCTGCTTTGTCACCGTTTGTCAAAACCGCGCGGTGAACCTGCGCCATAGAGGCGCTTCCCAATGGCTTCGGATCAATTTCCTTGAATATCGCGTCGAACTTATCGCCATAAATGCCCCGAAGCACCGCTACCGTTTCGTCGAATGGCATAGGGTCGCAGTCCATCTGCAAGTCGGAAAGCGCATCGCAATACGCCTGCGGCAAGATCTCCGAACGAAGGGAGAGCATCTGGCCTATCTTGATGAAGCTTGGCCCCAAATCGACAAGGATGTCACGCAGCTCCGTAGGCGAAAGACCGTCCATAACGTGATGCTTACGCATAAGCAGCACGATTTCGCGTATACGACGTATGCGGACCTTATGGCTTAAACCAAACTGCTTATCGGGATCGAATTCGATACCGTCTTCAAAAAAGCGTTTGAGCAAGGTGTTTTCGTTCATGAAATTCCTCTAATGGGCCAACCGGCATCGGAACAAACAGATGGACGCGTTTTGCGCTATAGGGACGAAACGAGCAACCGCAAAGGCAGCCGCCTTCGAAACTTGCCCCAGAACGTACTACCGACCAAATAAACCAGGGGTTTCGCCCCTATATAAAAAGAACGTGGCAGGAGCACCCTGCCACGTTCTGAGCATGCGGGGTTATTCCGCCTTTTCCTCTGCAGGCGCCTCTTCGGCTTCCTCGGCAGCGGGCTCTGCGGCAAGCTTAGCAACAGTTGCAGCAAACTCGGCACGCTCTTCGGCGCTCATAGTTTTCATCGCAGCGGCAATGCTTTCCTCGCGAACCTTGGCAACGGTTTCAGTTGCCTTATGCTGCAATTCGCGGTTGATGTCCTTACCCTGCTCAACTGTAACGCCGCCCTTTTCAATAAGGGTATCAAGCACTTCCTTTGCCTTTTCGCCAGTGATGGCCATAGCGCCAACGCCTGCCAGGAAAATATCGCGGAAACCCTTTTCGAATTCAGTAGCCATGATGACCCCTCCATTTCAACAAGGTAGATTGTGATCCCTGCCTTCTATTATATCGGCTTTTCAGCAGCTTGAACGTGTTTCAGGAAAACAGGACACTCAAGGCGCAAGAGAGGAGGATCCCCCCGGCGGCGCAATCGATCGAAACCAAATCCACAACAACGAAAAATAAATGGAGTTAGCTCAAATGTCTGTTTTAATTGAACATTTTGTTGGGTAAACTAACTATGCCCTGCTCGACAGGGTTGTTTTAGTTAGAAAGAAGTTTTTACTATCGTGGCTTCACCCGTGCAGAACAACCAATCATCGCAACTCCTTGTAGGTATAGATGTTGGGTCCACGACGGCAAAGATAGCCGTTATGGATGCAGCGTCCCATGAAATGCTCATGCGCCGCTACGTGCGCCATCATGCCCAGCAGGCAAACTGCTTGAAGAGCTTGCTTGCCGAATTGGACCAGCGGTTCGAAGGTATTCCCATGCGCGCCGCCTTGTGCGGTTCAGGCGGTGCGGCTTTAGCTGAAGCCCTGGACCTGCCCTATGTGCAGGAAGTTGTGGCCAATTCCCTTGCAGTAGGCGCGAATTATCCTACCGCGCGCACCGCCATCGAACTCGGCGGCCAAGATGCGAAGATGATCTTCTTCAAATTCGACAATGAGGCGAACTGCCTGTCAGTTGCCGATATGCGCATGAATGGAAGCTGCGCAGGCGGCACAGGCGCCTTCATCGATGAAATCGCCACACTTCTTAAGGTGCCCACCGAACAGTTCAACGACCTCGCTCAACAGGGAAAAGCCGTCCACAACGTTTCCGGCCGCTGTGGCGTATACGCAAAAACCGATATTCAACCCCTGCTCAACCAAGGAGTGCCGAAGGCCGATATCGCCCTATCTTCGTTTCACGCTATCGCCAAGCAGACCATCGGCGGCTTGGCTCAGGGCCTGGAAATCGAGGCTCCTGTTGTATTCGAAGGCGGGCCCCTCACCTTCAACCCGCGCTTGATTGCCGTTTTTGCCGAGCGCCTTGAGCTGAGAAGGAAAGACATCATCATTCCCGATCACCCCGAAACCATCGTTGCAGTGGGCGCAGCACTTGCCCTGGAAGAGCTCTTCGCCGGCCGTCAGGCACGCCTCGTTCCTTCCCAAGCAATCAAGACGCTGGAAGAGGCTCACATCGTGGTCATAGACGATGCGGCAGGCAGCGCCGCGTCGCAAAGCGCCTATGCTGGCAAGCCTTTCTTCGAAACCGACGCAGAACGTGCCGTCTTCAACGAACGCCATCAGCTGCCCCAAACAAAGACCGCACTTGAACAGGGAAACCTTCCTAAAACACTCCGCGTATACCTTGGCGTGGACTGCGGGTCCACCACCACTAAGTTCGCCCTGCTCAACGAAGGAGGTGAACTCGTCGACTCGTTTTATGCCTCCAACGAAGGCGAACCTATTGATGTCGCCGTGGAAGCACTGCGCACCTTGCACAAACGATACCAAGATGCTGGATGCGAGCTTGAAGTTGCAGGGTGTGGTACCACCGGATACGGCGAAATGCTGTTCGCCAACGCCCTTGGCGCCGATTGCCACACCGTTGAAACGGTTGCCCATTCGCGCGCGGTTCAGCAATTCGACCCCAATGCCTCATTCATCCTGGATATTGGCGGTCAAGACATGAAGGCAATCTGGATCGACAACGGCGTTATCACCAATGTTGTAGTAAACGAGGCATGCTCTTCTGGCTGCGGATCGTTCCTCGAAAGCTTCGCATCCACGTTGAACATCCCCACCAAAAGCATTGCCAGCGCTGCCTTCGAGTCAAACGCACCCGCCGATCTGGGAAGCCGTTGCACGGTGTTCATGAACAGCAGCATCGTAACCGAACAGAAGAACGGCAAGAACCCAAACGATATCATGGCGGGTCTGTGCCGCTCTATCATCGAAAACGTATTCACCAAGGTAATTCGTGTTTCCAACCTAGAAAAGCTCGGCGACCACATCGTGGTCCAAGGTGGCACGTTCCTGAACGACGCAGTACTGCGCGCATTCGAACAATACGTTGGCCAAGAGGTAACTCGAGCGCCCTATCCTGGCCTTATGGGAGCTATAGGCGTAGCACTTATCGCCCGCGAAAGCGAGCAAGCAAACCGAACCTCTACCTTTATCGGCTGGGATGCCCTGGAATCTTTTAGCTATTCGCAGGAAACGAATCTGATCTGCCCGTTCTGTTCAAACCGCTGCAACCGCACACGCATCACGTTTTCCAATGGCACTTCATGGATTACCGGCAATCGCTGCACTAAGGGCGAAATCGTAGGCGAACTTTCCGACACAAAAGTACGTGAGCAAATACGTGAAGCAAACCGGACCATGGAAAACGTGCCGAACCTGTACAACGAACGAGAGCAATTGCTATTCAAAGATTGGCCCTGTACTCCCGTTATGCCTTCCCAAGGAATAACCTTGGGCATTCCGCGCGTACTGTTCTTCTGGGATAGCATGCCTTTCTGGAAAACGCTGCTGCAAGCGCTAGGCTTTACCGTAAAGCTCTCCCATAAATCAACACGCGCCATCTACGAAAACGGCCTTTCTGCCGTCACGTCCGACACCGTATGCTTCCCCGCGAAACTGGTTCATGGCCACCTTCGCGATCTGCACAAACAGGGCGTCGACCGCATTTTCATGCCAATCGTTACCACGGTACCCTCTGAAAACACCTCGAAGGACAGCCAGTCAATGTGCGCCGTGGTTAAGGGATACGCCCTGGTGGTGCAGAATTCCGACAACCCCAGCCGTCGTTGGGATATCCCCTTCGATAACCCGATGTTCCATTGGTTCACAGAAGAGGACTGTACCAACCAGCTGGTGAAGTACTTCAAGGAAACCTTCCAAATTCCCGAGAAAGCAACGTTAGCCGCCCTTGAACAGGCGCGTAACGCGCAGGCATCGTTCAGCGCTGCCCTTCAGCAGCGCGGCGCCGAAGTGCTGGCTCATGCCCGCAACGAAGGCACCTACGCTGTGGTGCTTGCAGGACGTCCCTACCATAACGACGACTTGGTCAACCACGAACTGCCAACGTTGTTTACCGAGCACGGCATTCCCGTCATCACCGCCGATTCCGTTCCAGGCGCCACGCAAGTACCGCTCCAGAACAGCCTGATCGACATTGCGAACAACTTCCACGCCCGCATGCTTTCAACGGCAACCTTGGCAGCACAAAGCCCCAACATGGAATATGTGCAGATAGTAAGCTTCGGTTGCGGCCACGATGCGTATCTCTCCGACGAGATCATCCGTCTGATGAAAGAGATCAGCGACAAAACACCACTGGTGCTCAAGGTGGACGAAAGCGACATTCGCGGACCCTTAGGTATCCGCGTTCGCTCGTTTATCGAAACGGTCAACGAGCGTCGCGAAAAAGAAAAAGCAGCAACACCTGATCAGACAGCCTATGCTATCGATGCAAATCGACAGGGAAGCTTGAATGCCTCTTGCTGCGGCAGCACACAGAGCTGCGAACCCTCGCAATGCGCAGCCTGCACAGCCGCATTCGAACGCAAAATCGACGAGGCCCTAGCTCGCGCCACAGGAGAAAAGCTCGCCGATCCCTATCCGCAGAAATTCACCAAGGAAGACGCTGCCACCAAAACGGTATTGGTTCCCAATACCTCGCACGCTTTTAGCCAACTTATGGCAGCGGCGTTTGCCAATCAGGGTCTGAACACCGTTTCTCTTCCTATTGGCCGTGAACGCGCAATTTACCTGGGGAAACGCTATGTCCATAACGACATCTGCTTTCCTGCTCAAATTGTGATCGGCGAAGCGCTGGCGGCACTTGAATCGGGCAAATACGACCCCGACAAGGTTGCCATTGCCACCGGCAAGTACATCGGTGACTGCCGTCTTACTCACTACGCTGCGCTACTGCGTAAAGCGCTCGACGATGCAGGCTATCCTCAAGTTCCCATCATCACCAACGATGCGGAAGACGCTCATAATGTTCATCCCGGTTTCAAGATGAATCTGAAAACCGCTATGCAAATTGCATTCGGCTTGCCCATGATCGACGCGCTGGAAGAGCTGCTGCGCAAGATACGTCCCTACGAGCTGGAACCTGGCAGCGCCGATGCAGCATTCGACAAATCTATCGATGCCGTCATAGGCGGCTTGCGCCAAGGCGGTATCGGGGGCATGAAGAAGGGCTTCAAAAAAGCTATAGCTTCGATGCTTTCTGTGAAATACGACCGAAGCAAGCCGCGCCCCACCGTGCTGATCGTGGGCGAGTACCTCTTGAATTTCCATCCCGGTGCAAACCACGATATGGAGCTGTATTTGGAAAACAACGGGTTGGAGATCATCGAAGCACGCATGACCGATGTTATTCGCAAAACGTACTTCTACCAGCGATCTCAGCAGCGTGAATACAAGGTGCATCGCCCGCTTCCCACCAAGCTGAACAATTCGATATCCGATGCCTTCTTCAAGTTGGCGCATGATGCTACCGACAAAATTGCCAAGGCGCACCCGCTGTATACACCGCCGTGCCGTATGCCCGAATTGGTGCAGGCAAGCGACCCTATCATTCACCACACCTTCGATGCTGGTGAGGGCGTTCTGATTCCCGCAGAGATTCTGCACCACGCAAAACGGGGTTGCCGCGCGTTCGTTATCCTACAGCCCTTCGGGTGCCTTCCCAACCACGTAGTAGGCCGCGGTATATCGAAACGCCTGAAGGAGCTGTACCCCGATGCGCAGATTCTGCCCCTCGACTTCGATCCCGACGTTAGCTTCGCCAACATCGAAAACCGCCTGCAAATGCTCATCATGAACGCGCGCAAACCTCGCACGTCCTAGCGGACGAGCCATAACCCGTATCGCCCCACAACGAAGGAGCCCATCATGGCACGACCCCGCAAAGACCAACAGGAACCCGCTGCGGTAGAACGCATCAAAAACGCATTCTGGGAATTGCTTGAGGAAAATGACCTGAAGCACATCACGGTGAATATGGTCACCCAAAAGGCCCACTGCAACCGTGGTACGTTTTACTACCACTACGAATCGCTCGACGCGCTGCTGTGCACCGTCATCGAGGAAGAGCTGCTTAACAGCAAGGGCCTTCCACTTGGCATTTTCTATATGCTCAGCAACGACAGCAAAGCGCTGACGGAAATGCTACTGCCCCAGCGTACACAGCGCTTTGGCCTTGTGATGAAGCGCTGCGGCCAAGAATGCGTGGCATTGAAAATCCGCACCATCATAGCCAACATGTGGCAAACCATGCTCTGTGACGAGGAGGAGGAACTCACCACCAATGCGCGGATTATCATTGAGTATTCCATTAGCGGCCTGATCGGTGTTATCGATTATCTTTATCGTGAGGGAAAGCTCGACGGCTCTTCTTTCCCAGAGGAAATGATCTACACCATCAAAGACAATGCCCACTACCTTGCCATCCGCATCAGCAATGCCCAGGGGATCTCGCTCCAAGAATTCGAGCAACGCGTACGTCTGTATTCTCATATCGCAAGGTAAGCAGCATGCGCGAAAGCAAAGCAGCCTGCAGAGGGTTTGACCATTTATAGACCGATCAGATGCAATCCGCAAACGTAATTTCGGGCCATTGCGCCTGAATGCCCGCAGGTTCACTGCGCGTAATAGCAACGCTGCCACGTTCACCGCAATGGGCATGACCCTGCGCCGCTGCCTCGATAAGCGCATCGAATACGCATTCCATGCGATGGCGCCCCGTGAAAAACTCAGGGTGCCACTGCACTCCGATCATAAAGCTCTTATCACGCACCTCTATGGCCTCAACCAGGCCATCGGGCGCATATGCCACAGCATCAACACGCGTCGAGAGATCACATACTCCCTGATGATGCATAGAATTTACCATGATATTCTGCACGCCCAGCAACTTCCCTAATTTGGAGTTAGGCAGAATGGTTACTGGATGGGTGGGCTCGCTATAGGGCTTTGGCTGCCAATGCGCAAGTTGAGGCAAATCGTCTTTATCGTCGTTAATGCCCTTTCTTGCCACACCGGAAAACTGGTCTCCCAAATCTCGGAATAAGGTGCCTCCCAAGCACACATTTATCATCTGCATGCCTCGGCAGATGCCCATCAACGGTAAATCAAAGCGATACGCATAGCTCAAAATCAAGTACTCAAGTTCTTCACGCTCAGGCGTATGCTCGTCGATTTTACCGCTATCGCGAATAGCACCATAGCGAGCTGGATCGATGTCATTGCCACCGGTAAGAACAAAACCATCTATCAAAGGGAAAAGCGTTTCGTATATATGGGAGTTGCCCGAAAGTGGCAGCAGCAAGGGAGCGCCGCCAGCCTTGATAATGGCGTCAGCATAGCGCTCGGGAAAACTCACCATCTTTTCGGAGGTGTTCTGAGAAGGAACGATGCCGATGACAGGCAGGTGCGAAATCTTACCAGCACTTCCATTCGCTACCGTCATGACGTTCCCTTCCTGCAAGCCAGCGCAAACAAGCCAGCCGCTTTTTATTACTAGATGGTGTAGCTATCTATCGCAAGCTGGGAGGAACGATCCACCACATCCTGCAAAGAAATACCGCCCAGGTAACCCTTTACCAAATCGTGCAGACCCTTCCAAACGAAGATCTCATAGCACGATTCACCGGGAGACGCTTCCCCGGAAAGCTCATCGAGATAATCAACGGGCGCAAGCGAGCCCTCCGTTACGGTGAGCACGTCGAGCATGGTAATGTTCATGGCACTGCGCGCAAGACGATAACCTCCCGAAGCACCGCGAGCGCTACGAACCAGCTGCGCCGCCGCCAAGCTCGAAGCAATTTGCTCCAAGTACTTACGCGAAATGCTGGTAGCCTCAGCGATTTCCTTCAATGGCACCGGCTCCGTACCGCCATGCCCCGCCAAAAACACCATGAAGCGCACTGCATAGAGCCCTTTGGTAGATATCTTCATTGATGCCTCCTGACAGAATGGTAAACATCATCAATGCATTAGCCCGAAGCAACGGGCAATGCACAAAACAACCTGTAATCATATAGGAATAAGACCATAATAGCACGGCGAATATGCCGACATGCAGGCTATCGTCTGCTGCGGGCAAATGACACTAGGTCGTGCAAATGAGCTGCATCCTCTTCATTGAGCGCTTCATCTGCAACTTCGAAGATAAGTTCCTGCCATTCAGCAAGCGTTTTGCCGCAGATAACCGCTTCGGCACCATGACGCTGGACGGCTTCCAGTGCCTGATTGGCGCTGCTATCGTTCAAGAGCCACACGCCTTCCGTTACCCCAAATGCCTGCTCGATCGCGCAAAGAGAGCGCTCGGAATAGAAAACGCCTTTAACAAGCGCCGCATATCCCGCCATAAGCGGTGCAGGCAACGAATCGGCTGGGCGAATTTCCACAAAGTTCTTCAAGCGCACGTCGGGCCAAAACATAGAGAGCACGTGCTCGATATCGGCGCGGGTCATGGGAGCGTCACCGTAGGCTTCATAGGCAGACTGCCCATACACCGCACGCAAATTTGGCCCCGCAGGATCATCGGCGGAAGGGCGCGTAACGAAAATAGGGCACGTGCGAAGAATCCAATCGGCATAGTCCGCAAAGCCATAGCCTTCGCTGAAAAGACCTGGCACCGAACCGCATCGATCGTTGTCCACGTTGCGCCATAGGGCAAATCGCGCCAATCGGGGCGCAGGCTCCGCCTCGAACACCGCAGTGTTGTCGGTGACACTTGCAAAGATGGGCGCCAACGCCTGGGCAATACGCATTTTGCGAATGGCATCGGCTTCATCGCGATAATCCACCGAAACTTGCGTGGAGGCAGAAGCACGCATCATGCGTTCACCATGCGTACCGATTTCCATGAAATAGTTGTTCATGAACCGGTAGCGTTGTTTCGGAATAAGCGTAAGCTCAAGCGCACGCGCTGTAGGATGATAACCGCTGGTAACCAGCTTGCATCCGTGCTCCGCCAAGAACAGATCAACTTTGGAACGAAATTCGCTGTACACACGGAGGATCTGACCGATAGACAAATATGGAGCGATGCTTATTTCAAGCTGAGCAGCAGGCTCAAGCGTAATGGAGGCCTCATCGCTAGCGAGCCCGATGAGGTCGCCTTCAAGGCCATAGGTGTGCTGCGGGTAAGCATCAGCCAAATGCGCCAGCACATCACGAACGCCAAATTCCCCTTCGCTTCCAGCGTACGATACAGGATGTTCGCCTTCGGCGGTAACCACGAAGTGCTCCACTTCAACGCCAAGGGCGCCAAGGGGTTTGTCCCCCTTCGCGCCCTCATTGAAGTAAGCGACCAGTGCCTGTTTGTTTTCTTGCTCGTAGGACATTCATGCCTCACTTGCCAGAGCAGTGCGTCAAAACGCCTGCTCGGATCTTACTCGAAGTTGAACATCGCCGTAGAGAGATAACGCTCGCCCGTATCGGGGAGAATAGCAACGATGACCTTGCCGGCATTTTCGGGGCGCTGAGCGAGCTTAGTAGCGGCAGCAACAGCAGCGCCTGAGGAAATTCCCACCAGCAAGCCATCCTTTGCAGCAAGCTCGCGGCCGGCCTCGAAAGCCTCTTCGTCAGCGATGGTGATAACTTCATCATATATTTCGGTATTCAGTGTATCAGGAACAAATCCCGCGCCGATACCCTGAATCTTGTGAGCGCCCGGATGGCCTTCCGAAAGAACAGGGGATCCAGCAGGCTCCACGGCAACAACCTTGACCTCGGGGTTCTGTTTCTTCAGGTATGCGCCCGTACCGGAAACCGTTCCGCCAGTACCTACACCAGCAACCAGGATGTCCACTTTGCCCTCGGTTGCCTCCCAAATTTCGGGACCAGTAGTTGCCTCATGAACGGCGGGGTTGGCGGGATTGGTGAACTGGCTGGGAATGAAGGAGTTCGGAATCTCCTCGGCTAGTTCGGCAGCGCGAGCGATTGCGCCCTTCATGCCCTTGGCGCCATCGGTGAGAACCAGTTCAGCACCGTAAGCCTTCATAAGGTTGCGGCGCTCAACGCTCATCGTTTCAGGCATGGTGATGATAATGCGATTGCCACGAGCGGCAGCAATAGCAGCAAGGCCAATACCGGTGTTGCCTGAAGTGGGCTCGATAAACACGGTGTCTGCATCGATCTTGCCGTCGGCTTCCGCCTGATCGATCATTGCCTTGGCAATGCGGTCTTTAATGGAGCCGGCGGGATTGAACAGCTCGACCTTGCCGATGATAGTTGCATTCAGGTTGTGGTTCTTCTCGTAGTTGGAGAGTTCTACCAACGGGGTATTGCCGATAAGCTCGGAAACGCTCTTGTACACTGCCATGATTCCTTCTTTCTGCCGCATCTACGGCAAATCGCCTTCGGGCCTTTAGCTCGCTGGCAAACTGCGTTGCCTTACCGAAGCAATACCAAACTTGAGCTTTGAAACCTCAAAGGAAGTCCTTTTCTTGACTCCAAATCCTACTAACCCCGTAGGTATTGTCAAGTATTAATTCCATAATTCATATCGGAGAAATAAGATATTTCGGTATTCGTTGCATATCACCTGATAAGAATAGATATTTTCGAGATCGATGATTTAACGGTCGCGTAACCTTTTCATGGTTTCCCCTATATTTCGCACCGCTTTCGCACAATTTTCTCACGCGCTTCGCATGTTCTTAAGCAACGGCTGCAACACTTGCGGCAAGCAACACCGCAAGGAAAGGCTGCATCATGAAAGCAAAGAATCGTGCCGCTGCGCGCGTGCGACGCATTGGCGACAAACCAACAGACCGCATCACGCCCACAAGGCAACGCATAGGGGATGCCTTCCACCAAACAAGATTTCCCCGCAAAAGCACCAGCGAATGGATAATCCCGTCTGCGAATCACCGTTTACTACTGTGCGTCTTTGGCGCTGCCCTGGCATGTTTTCTTGTTGCTTCAGCAGCCGCACCCCGCTGGGCACAGGCAGGAAACACCTCTGGGCAGCTAGCAACCGTCGTCATTCAAGTTGAAGGGTATACAGGAGCGCTACCCACCCTGGTTGCTGGAACCGATTTCACCTTAGGGCAACCCGTTGGTACCAACCCCGCTTATATGGCGGACGAATCGGGCAAACAGCCCCTGGCAAAGCTCATTGAGTCAAAAGAGGCGCAAGGGTTCACCCTGAAATGGCACGATGAAGCAGGGAAAGAGTTCGATTGGCTAACCACAAAGATCGAGAAAAGCACAACCGTCACAGGAACATTCGTTGAAGCCGATTACGAGGTCCGCGTCTCTTTCAACGATGCAAAAACCGACGACCTTACCGTAAAAGTGCCTCGGGGCAGCTCGTTCAAACAGGCTTACGGGAGCATACCCGCCACCCCTACCAAAGGGGGGATGGGAATTCGTACGGTGGGTGGACACCTCCGACGACTCCACCTTCGATTTCACGAAGCCCATAGAGAAATCAACAAGCATATATGCCCTGTTCAAGATCGCCAACACCGCTGAAGTCGAAGCATTTGACCCCACAAAGGACATTCCCAAAACCCTAACTGGCAGCTGCTACATAGGCGCAACCTGGAGTGTGCATCCCGCCAAATTTGCCATTTCTGATTTCACCGGTGAACTCAAAGGTTATGCCGGCACTGGCACCTGCTCGCTGCCCAGCGCCGCACCGCCCTCAAACACCCGAGCAGACTACGTAGCCATCCTGAAAGAGGTAAACGTCGAAGCAGGTGAGGTGGTTTACGACGTGAATATCACGCCACCTGGCGCGGCGCGCCCCGGCGGCCCAAGCAACAGCCTGGGGCTTATCGGTTATCAAACGGTGTACTTGAAAGCCGTCATCAAGAAGAACTTCGGCGGATACCTTGAAGTGGTCAAAACTTCCTCCAATCCTTCTATCAGCGAAGGCAACCGCTGCTATTCGCTGGAGGGGGCCGTGTTTGGCGTGTACAACCAAGAGGGGTCGCGCGTAGCCCAGCTAACAACGGGCCCCGACGGGAAAACGGCCAAGAGCCCGTTGCTGCCCGCAGGCACGTACACCATTCGCGAAGAAACAGCTCCTGATGGCTTTGCTCCCGCACCTGACACAAGCGTAGCTATTACCTCGGGCAGCACCACCACAGCAAGCATTTCCGATGCACCCCAAAACACGCTTATCAACCTCATCGGCCAAAAGATCGACGCAGAAACCAACACCCCTCACCCCCTCGGATCGGCAACTCTGAAAGGAGCGCTCTTCCGCGTTAGCTACTTCGATCAAGGAGAACAAGAACCACAGGCCCTTTGGGGAATCCAGGACAGATCGAGCGTCAATCCCTCCAGCCAGAAGACAACGAAGCAAAGCATGGATTACCTCGGAACCCCTAAACGCACGTGGGTTTTCAAAACAGACGAGACAGGCGGGTTCGCCTTCGATGAAAACCATTTCGTTGAGGGGGATGAGTTTTACTACGACACCAACCACGCTATAGCACTTCCCCTAGGCACCGTCCTGGTAGAGGAGATACAGCCACCAACAGGGTATCTCGGCTGCGATGCACCCTGGAAGGTATCGCTAACCAGCGAAGGGACAGAAGAGCACATCAGCGCTTGGACTCCCCTTTCCTTTGAAGAGCAGGTAATTCGAGGCGACCTGGCCTTCACGAAAGCGAAAAGCGGCACCATGGAGCACCTGGCGAATGTGCCATTCCGCATCACTTCGCACACCACAGGAGAAGAACATGTGCTGGTAACCGATGAAAGCGGCATGGCCAACACCGCGTCTTCGTGGGTACCTCATTCCCGCAACACCAACGCTGGCACCTCGGCAAAAGATGGCATCTGGTTCGAGCGCGATTCGCACGGCGGGGCAGCAAAGGTCAACGACGACCTTGGCGCCCTTCCCTACGACACTTATGAAATAGAAGAACTTCCTTGTAAGGAAAATGAAGACACCGTACTGGCGCACTTCACAATAACCATCAGCAGAGACAATACTACGCTCGATCTGGGCACCGTTGACAACGACACCATCCCCCTTGCCATTTCAGGCGAAGTCGACAAGCGCGAAACTCTCCTCAACGAAGCAGGATCGTTCGATTACTCAATCGACTATCGTTCCACCTCTAGCACTTGGGTGGACGAATTCACCATGACCGATACCATCACCTGCGCAGAAAACGGCTATGCCCACCTTACCGGCATCGCCACACCCGTGAGCTTCGAAGACTACGACGGCATGATGAACGTGTGGTATCGAACCAACTTCGACCAGGAAAAAGAACAGGAGAAAGCAGCAAGCGAAGAAGATGGCAAAACGGGAAAGACCAGCGGCAATAGCGCTGCAAAGCAGAGCAAAAGCAAGCCCGGCAGCATCGGCGAAGCCAACACCGAGGCAAGCAGCGCCAGTGACGAACAGCCAAATGCCTGCGCCGGAAACCCCTACAACCCCGACAATCCAACCAACAAACGCATCCACGACTTCAGTGGCTGGCGCATTTGGAAACAAGACATTTCGACCCTAGGATCGCAAGAGCTTGCCGTGAACGATCTTTCGCTCGAACAGGGAGAGTTCATCATTGCCGTAGCCTTCGAACACGGCAGAGTCGAAGAGGGCTTTGGCACCAATACCCAAGATGCCAAGGAATGGGAGCGCCCCGAACGCTATGAGAATGTTGACCTTTCCGACCTGACAGCAAACCGATCTTCATTCAACTTGAAGGAAGCAGCGGGACCAACGCGCAGCGAAGAAGACAGCATGATTGCTTACGCTCCCGCCATCCTGCACATGCAAGCAACAGAGGAAACACTATCGGGCGATGCGGTTGACCTGTGGAATGTCGCGAATATCGACGCCCACCGCAATTTAGAGATTCATGACGAAGACAGGGACTCGGTTGTCCAATCAACCAACCCAGTTGAAACAGCAGCGGAATCCGTTGCCGCCAAATTGCCGAAAACCAATGATGGTTCCGCTCCCGTACCCCTCCTTGTCGTTTTAGCCCTAGCAACCACCTTCGGGCTCCTGGCGTTTCCCAAACTGTGCCGACGATACGAATTAAGGCGGGCCATCCTAAACCATCTATAGCCACCAACCTCACACCAGCGCAAAGGCTTAAACAAAAAAGCGAGCTGCTCGATGAACCATCGGACAGCTCGCTTTTCTTGCTACGCTCAATACTTATCGCAACAGTTAACCGGCAATGCCGCGCTTTACCGTACGACGCTTACGCTTGGGAGGCTCAACCGGCTCACGGAAATCAAGCATCATCTGCTCCATGGGCGCATCACCTGGAGTGGAATCCGCCACCTTTTCAACATCTTTCACAGTCCATGCCAACGCTTCGGAGCCATGGAGTTCGAGCATCTTATAGCGCGCGTCTTGCACGTTCAGCTTAGAGCCAGCACGATGCTCGCTTTCAAACTCGATAACGCTTGATTTAGGGGCCGCCCCTTTTGGCGAAACGATTGTGGCACGGTACCTGGTCATGCGGCTCCTTTCGTGAAGCGACGTTATTGGAATGGGTGTTTAAGCATAACGCAAGATGGAATCCACATGAAACCATAACCAGCAAAGCCCCAAGAAGAAGAGAATAAAGGAACGGGGCAGTTCCAAGCAGCCCAACGCCCTCATCAATATGGAGGAATATGAGCCCTTTAGACCTCAAGGCGCAGGCAGAATTTGCTGACGTTCAAACCGTCGGCATACCTCGCGCCCTACTGTATTTTCGCTACAAAACCATGTGGCGCACCTTTTTTGAAGAACTCGGCCGGACCGTTGTGGTAAGCGATAAATCCGACCGCAGCACCCTTGAAGCAGGAGCGCACCTCTCCATCGACGAATGCTGCCTGGCATCAAAACTGTATATGGGTCACGTTGCCAGCCTTCTGGGAAAATGCGATGCCATTTTTGCTCCCAGCATCGACAATTTGGGAAACTTCAAAGGCTTCTGCACCAAATTCCAGGCATTGCCAGATTTAGTTGCCAATACCTTTATCGCGCAACGTCCCCGCATCATTTCCTGCGAAGTTGATCGAGCGGACAGCCACATCAAGGAGCAGGAAGCCTACATTGACCTTGGCCAAAAGCTTGGGGCAACAAGAAAAGAATCAAAGAAAGCCTACGCTGCCGCCGTTCGTGCTCAGACGAATAGCGACGAGAAACGCGCCCACAAACAGGAAGCTCTGTTAAAACGCGTTTCTAAAATGCCCGAAGACGAACGCCCTTTGCGAATTCTGTTGGCGGCGCACCCCTACGTGATTCATGACGACTTTGTGGGTTCACCGCTTGTTGACATGCTAAGAGAAATGGAAACCTGCGTTCTTTTCGCCGATCGCCACAATCACGAAAAAGCGCTGGAAAAAAGCTTTGAGTTTTCCGACACCCTGCCTTGGATTGTCAACCGCGAGACCATCGGCACCATTCTGGACCTGTACGACCAGATAGACGGCATTGTTTTGGTAAGCGCCTTCCCTTGCGGGCCCGACTCCATGACCAACGATGCCCTTATGCGCTGCATCAAAGGCAAGCCCATCCTTTCGCTCACTGTCGATGCGCAGAGCGGAACCGCTGGCTTGGAAACACGCCTGGAAAGCTTTGTCGATATCCTCCGTTACCAGCAAAGGGGTGGCTACCTGCATGAATAACGAATCAAACCACCAGCAAGGCGGAGAGCCGAACCGCAAACTGACTGCATTGAATGCCGTACAGAAGGCAGCCGACACCCTCAAACGCCGCTATTCTGATGAAATCCCCAATGCATCCATTTCCTTTATCCCCGGCACACCCGAGGCCCTTCGCGCTCACCGCAACAAGAAGAAGCAGAAGAAAAAAGCCGATCGTCACGCGCGTACCAAAGTTGCCTTCCTTCGCTATTCCTACTACGACATTGCCTTCAAGTACTTCGTTGAGCAGGTGCTTGACGCCGACTACGTATCGTTGCCCGAGCCTACGCGTCGCACGCTGGAGCGGGGCGTCCAGCACAGTAACGATTTCGTATGCGCTCCGTTCAAGCACATCCTGGGTGACTACATCGAAGCGCTAGAGCGCGGCGCCGACGTTCTTGTTCAATTTGCCGGACCCTGCCGCCTGGGGTATTACGGCGAGTTGCAGGAATCCATCCTGCGTGACATGGGCTACGAGTTCGAGATGCTTAACTTCGCCACGGTAACAGGCAAGCCAATGCAAGAGTACCTCGCCATCTGTAAAGAAAAAGTGAACCCGAACCTTTCTATCCCGCAAGGAGTAAAGCAGTTCCTAGCACTTTTCAAAATGATCGAATGTCTAGACTCCTACAACGATGCCTACCTGGCAAAGGCCGGCTTCGAAGCTGAGTGTGGATCGTTCAAGCGCGCCCGCAATGATTTCTTTGCCGACATGCGCACCGTTACCAATCTGAACCAGATAACCACTGCCTACAAACGCGGCATGGGCGTTCTTCGGGAATTGCCCACGCAAGAACCCGCCGACCCGATCCGCATCGGGATTGTAGGCGAATACTTCACTGCCGTTGATCCCCATTCGAATCTCTACATCGAAGAAAAGTTCATCGATATGGGCGTTTCGCTCGCTCGGTACTTGAACATCACGCACCGCAACCTGCATTACAACGAGGAAAACCTGCGCCGCGGCGTGAGCGAATACGTAAGCTATGACATGGGTCCCACTTCTACCATGACCATCGCCGCAGCAAAAAGTTATGCCGAAAAGGGATTCGACGGCATTGTTCACCTTAAGTCTTCTGGCTGCACGCCCGAGATTGACGTGATGCCCGTTCTGCAGCGCGTCAGCAGCGACTACCATATCCCCATTTTGTACCTGAGTTACGATTCGCAAACGAGCGATACCGGCCTCGACACCCGACTCGAGGCGTTCTACGACATGATTGCAATGAGAAAGGCCCGTTGATGAGCAACGCATTCCTTGGTATCGATACCGGTTCTATTTCCACTAAAGGCGTCATCATTTTGCCTGATGGCACGATTATCGCCCGCTCCTACCTTTGGACGGAAGGCAACCCTACCGATGCAGCGCGCCGTGTAGTGGAAGACCTGCACAGCCAGATAAACACCGAAGAAATCAGCGTGGTTGCCGTTGGCGCCACTGGCAGCGCACGGCGACTGGTTGGCTCTATCTTGGATGCCACTGTGGTAAAGAACGAGATCACCGCCCACGCCGTTGGCACCACCCACCTGCACCCTGATGTGCGCACGATCCTTGAAATCGGCGGACAAGACTCGAAGATCATCTGCGTCGAAAACGGCATTGCCACCGACTATGCCATGAACACGCTATGCGCTGCAGGCACTGGTTCGTTCCTGTCGAGCCAGGCGCACCGCCTTGGCGTCGAAGTGGAAGAGTTCGGCCCCATTGCCCTAACTTCGAAAAAACCTGCCAACATTGCTGCCCGCTGCACGGTGTTCGCCGAAAGCGATTTGGTGCACAAATTGCAGGTTGGCTATCCCCGCGAAGACGTTATCGCCGGCTTGTGCAAGGCCGTTGCCACCAACTACCTGAATAACGTGGGTAAAGGCAAGCGCATTCAGTCGCCCATCGTCTTCCAGGGCGGAGTGAGCAAGAACGTTGGCGTGGTTCATTTCTTCGAAGAAGCATTGAACCAACCTGTTTTAGTTGACCCCGACGGCCATCTGATGGGCGCCTACGGCGCTGCACTGTTGGCGGCCGACGCCCCTGCCTCGAAGCGCAAGCCCTTCAATTTCGACATCTCCGATTTCGAGTTCACCACCCGCGAAGTCATCTGCCAGAAATGCGCCAACCACTGCGAAATCGTGTGCGTATACAAGGACGATACCCTCATCGACGCCTGGGGCAATCGCTGCGACAAAGGCGCAATCAAGGTGGGAAAATAGGGGCAGGTGTCGGATTCCCACTTGTGAAGAAACGATAATTATTTCTAAAATATAATTATGTTTTAGTACTATTTATAGTGTTAAACAAGCTCATAAGCGCCCCTACCTGGGGCGCTTTCTTATTCTCTGAAGCAGAAAGGAGGATCATTAACCATGGAAAAAATCAACTTCTGCCGAACCTTGTTCGAAGAAACCCGCTTTATGAGTCTACTCATCAAATCAACGCTTTCGAGCATCGTTGCAAGGCACGGGCTAAACCCCTATCAGGCTCACCTGCTGGGCGAAATAGCCTCACAGGATGGCCAAACTATCAAAGAACTCGCTTATCACTTGTGCGTAAAGCCCTCAAATTTCAAGCCTATCGCCCAGCCCTTGGAAGAACGCGGCCTCATCGAACGCAGGCAGGACGAAAACGACAAGCGCAGCTTCCGTATCTACCTCACGGAAAAAGGCCGAGCCGAATCGGCCGCCATCGATGCAGAGTTTTCTGCCCTCTTCGAGGAAAACCCCGACGCTGCCGAGCTGCAACAGCAGGTCATCGAAGGGTTTATAGCATTCCGTAAGCTCGCAAGCCTCAACAGCCAGCTCAAAATCATCCCTACCGATCCCCACACAAGAAAGGAAAACTAGATGGGTCTCACCCGTAATCAAGTAGTTATCGTTGCCATTCTGCTGGCAGGCGCCACGCTGGTTGTCTTGAACCAGACGCTCCTTTCGCCCGCATACCCCTCCATCATGGCCGACCTCCAGGCAGACGCCACCACCGTCCAGTGGCTCACCTCAGCTTATTCTTTGGTCGAAGCCATTGTCATCCCGCTTTCCGCCTTCCTTATTGGCCGCTTCCCCACCCGAAAGCTTTTCATCGCAGGCGTTTCGGTATTCGCCTTGGGCTCCCTTATGGCGGCGTTTTCGCCCTTCTTCGGCATCCTGCTGCTGGGCCGTATTTTCCAGGCAGCAGCCACCGGCGTAGTTATGCCAATGGTATTCACCGTGATTCTTCTGATATTCCCCCGCGAAAAGCGCGGCAGCGCCATGGGCATTGTGTCCTTGGTTATCGGCTTTGCCCCTGCTGTCGGTCCTTCCCTTTCCGGCTTGCTGGTCGAATCCGTCGGTTGGCGCTCGCTCTTTATGCTGGTAACCGCACTGGCGGTACTTATCGTCGTCCTGGCCATCGTCTTCCTCAAGAGCTACGGCGAATTCGAACCCACCTCGTTCGACAAACCATCCGTTGCCCTGTGCTCACTGGGCCTTTTGGGACTGCTGTATGGCTTGGCCACCATCACTTCAGCAACCAACATAGCCATTCCGATCGCCCTTATCGTTGCCGGCGCCATTCTCTTGACGTTCTTCGTACGCAGGCAACTCCGCCTCGAAGTGCCGCTGTTGAAAGTCGATGTCCTGAAGAGCCGCTCATATGCCATCGTTGTCGTTCTGGTTGCCTTGCTCCAGGCCGCGCTGGTTGGCACAGGCGTTTTGCTCCCCATCTATTTGCAAAACCTGCTCGGTGTATCTGCCCTCGAAACCGGCCTTATCATGCTGCCTGGCGCTGTGTTGGGCGCCATCATGGGCTTCTTCGCTGGCCGTCTGTTCGATAAGCTGGGCGTTCGCCGTATCGTAATCCCAGGCGCCTTGGTTGCGGCCATCGGCGGCTGCGGCTTGGTTGGCTTTGGGCTCGACACGCCCGTACCCTTCATCATCGTTATCTACACCTGCCTGGGCGTTGGCATGCAGGCGCTGGTCACCCCGCTTAACACCTGGGGAATCAACACGCTGGACAACCGTGTTATCCAGCACGCGAATGCATTGCAGAACACGTTGAACCAGGTAGGCGCGTCGTTGGGCACAGCCATCTTGGTTTCCCTTTCCGCAACATCCACCTTCCTGTTCCCCGAGATGCCCGCAATCGAACAGGCCATGGCAGGCGACCGAATCGCATTCGCCTTCACGGCGCTTATCATGATCGCAATCTTTGCAGTTATCGTTGTCGCCGTACGCGACACTAAGAAGGAACCTTCCGCCGCAGAGCGCGCCAATGCTCTACGCCTGCCCACCAAGGCAGACGATCACATCGCTGTGGACCTTGCTATGAACAAGCAGCCCTACTTCGTCCACAGCACCGACTCCATCCGCGAGGTTGCGCAGATTCTTGCCACCAACAAAACCTCTGGCGTTCCCGTGGTCAACGAACATATGAAAGTGGTCGGCTTTATTTCCGACGGCGACATCATGAAGTACATCGGACGCAGCGAAGGCGCCGTTCTGGACGCAGCTCTCATGCTGTACCGCGCCACTGACAACGAAAACTTCATGCAGCGCGTTTCCGAACTGCTTGACTTGAACGTTATGCGCATTGCCACTAAAGGCGCTATTTCCGTTGAAAGCGGATCCGAACTTGACGAAGCATGCCGCCTGCTGGCTGAAAAGCGCATCAAGAAAGCACCAGTAGTAAGCGAAGACGGAACGCTCGTTGGCTCGCTTTCCCGCTCGGACGTTATTCGATCCACCATGGCAAACCTCGCTGCCATTGAAGCTCTTGCCAAGGGATCAAAGCCCGCAAACGCCTAGCAACCCAGACCCTCCTTTTCTCCCGCCCCGCATCAAACTTTGAACTGCACCCATTTCCCGTGTCCAAAAAGTGGATTCAGTTCACTTTCGGCCTGATGCGGGGCGTTTTGCTTTTGGAGCCATGCCTCACGGGCCACAACGCGCGTAGTCGGCATGGGCGAACGAATCTCGCATCGCCTATGCACGCAGCGCCAACTTGCCGCACAAAGAAGACCCCCTTTATAATGTGACCGCATATTTTTGGTAACGGCTGGCTGCGCCTTTTGCGCAGGTGCTCACAAGCCGCAGGGGAATGAAGGTGAAAGTCCTTCGCTATACCAGTAACCGTAACTTCGAGCAGCCCTCGATCAAGTCGGAATGCCTGCCAGCCTGCGCCCTGGATAGAAGGAGCTCACGTGAGCAACACCACCTGCCGTCCTCGCGGCATAGTAAAGCGCGCCCTTGCGCTGCTTACGGCAATCGCCCTGGCAACCGCTCTAACCCCCGGCTTCGCCTTAGCGGGAGAAGCCAACAATGTTGCAGCAAGCAGGGCAGAACAAAACCCCACAGCTAGCAGCGCAAGCAGCCCTTCCACGGCTGACTCCGCTGCAAACAAGGCAGACGCCACGCAAGATGTCAGCGAGAGCCAGGCATCGGGCTCCAGCAACTCCGCAGGGCACGCAACAACTAGCGGTTCAAAGGCAAACGCGGGCGAATCGGCAGACATCAGTAGCGCAAATAAAGCACCGAGCCAATCCGCAGATAGTGCCGAGCCCGCAAACCAGGCATCCAGCACCAAAGCAGATACCGTTTCAGCAACACTGAAGATCTCGGTTTACGGAACTACTTTGGTTTCGCACACCTTCAGCATCGAAAAGGGTAAAACTGTTGAAGACATGCTGAACTTGGCCGTCGAACAGGGCTACATCAACAGCTATTCTCACGGCAGCCCCTACCCTGGCTACACGGCATACTACGTGAACAGCATCACCGTAAACGGCATCGCATACACCCAACCCGCTAACTACTCGGAATACTGGTCGAGCACCATTAACGGAGCTTGGGAAAGCGACGGCATCAACGGCAACAAGATTGAATCCGACGGCTTTTCTTACGAGCTGAGCTACGTCTCAAACGATCCCAACACCAAATACGACAACGGCACGGGCAACTATCCAACCAGCCCTAACGCTCCCCATCCCGACAAGGCAACGGGCAGCGACACCACTTCGTACGTAAAGAACGAAGGCAACACCAGCGCGGCAACCTCCGCTCCCACCTCTTCCAACAATGCGGCGCTTTCCTGGAAGAAAGCCTACGGCAACGGCAATTACTCAGAAATCCTTACGCTGGGCGATTCGATCTACTTCGCCTCATCACTCCTCAATGCCAACTGGACCCCGAAAACCGCCGTGCTGCACCGCCTAAACTCCAAAGGCGAGGAAACCGCATCGCTTCAGTTGTTCGGCACCATTGATGCTTCTGCCTGCCGCATGGCGTACACCGATGGCGTTATCATCATTCCCCTCTCCAACGGCCGTCTGCAGGGCGTTTCCGCAACCGAAATGAAAACGCTTTGGGTATCAGGCGCTATCGCATCGGGCGCTCAGAACATTTCCACCGTAACCGCCTCTGGCGGCATGGTGTTCACCGGCACCGCCAATTCGCTTGATTCAAGCTACAACGCCGCAACGGGCACGTTCTTCGGCATCAACGCCATCACCGGCGAACGGGTTTGGGCAAACGAAGAGGCAAACACAGGCTTCTACTGGAGCGGCGCATGCAAGGTGGGCAGCGTCTTGCTGTATGGCAACGACGCTGGTGTGCTTACCGCCGTTAACCCCGCAACGGGCAAAACCGTTTCCACGCTTAAGCTGTCATCCGCAATTCGCTCCACGGTAATCTCGAACAGCACTGAAACCGAAGCATACGTCACGACAAACGACGGCACGCTGCACAAGATTTCAGTAGCCCCCAATGGCACGCTTTCCGAATCGAATGCCACCCTCTTCGCCAGCAAAAGCACCAGCACGGCAACCCTTTTCCAGGGTAACCTGTTCGTTGGCGGCTGCGCAGCTGACTACACGGGAACGCTCAGCGTCATCGATGCTGCAACCATGCAAGTCAAGCACTCGGTTTCCCTGCCCTTCGAAGTGAAGAGCGCGCCCTTGGTTGCCAAGGCGGCCGACGGCAACACGTATGCCTACTTCACCTGCAACGGAGCCGAGGGCACCTGGCCGAACTACACCAGCGGCGGCGGCGCCTGGGTCTACTGCCTGGAAACCAACACCGCCACGAAGCTTTTCGATGCAACCGGCAGCATGGCCAACTGGTGCACCAAATCCATCACCATGGGAGCTGACGGCACCCTGTACTGGACCAACGATTCCGGCACGCTGTTCGCCCTGGCAAACGCCGCCTCTTCCGGAAATGGCGGCAACGGCAGCAATTCCGACAACACCCAAACACCTGAAAAACCTGGAACCAACAACCAGCAGAACAACAAGGCACCTGGCAGCAATGCGGGCAAACATGCTCCTGCCGCAACCCCCCCCATTAGTGCTGGCAATGCATATGCTGCAGCCCAAGCGCCCCTGAGCGATGCTGAAGCACTGGCCGAAAATGAAGCCTCCAACGAAGAGGAAAACGGCAGCGCTGTTACTAGCGCATCTTCCGCTCGTGGCACCTCATCCAACAACAGCAACGATTCAAAGGGCGTTCCCTGGCTGCCCATCGCAGGTATTGTTGCGGGCTGCGCCGGCCTGGTTGCCGTAGGCACCTTCCTGTTCCGTCGCCGTTCTTTGTAGGCTGGAGTTATGGCTGAAGATCCGAAAAAACTCACCTGTGCCCACAAGATAGCGCTTGGCATAATCTCGGCTGCTTGCTGCTGCCTTATTGGCATTTCGGCGTTCGCGCTTGCTACGCCCGACGCGCTGAACCAGGGCAATCAAGCCGAAGCTACGCAACAGGCAAACTCCGCTTCAACCGACTACGGCAACGACGTTCCGCAAGAAGGCCAATCGGACGAAGCGGCCGACCAAGACGGCAACACCCAGAGCGAAAGCAGCAACACGTCGAGCAACCAGAGCAAAAGCACCGAAAACGAAAGCAGCACCCCAAGCAGCTCCGGCAATAAAGCAAGCTCTTCCAACAACGCCTCGGCCAACAAGCAGACCGGCAACGGAAGCTCCCAAAGCACTACTGCAAGCTCCACCGCTTCTAGCACCGTTACGGTGTCGGTATCCGTTTCCAGTAGCGCTGCCGACGGACGCGTTTCGGGCAGCGCCCACCCCACCTTCAAGAAGGGCGCTACCGCCTACGATGCCCTGTGCGCCACCGGCCTTTCGGTTAGCACAAAGAGCAGCCAGTACGGGCTCTACGTGAGCGCTATCGGCGGCTTGGCGGAATTCGAATACGGCGGGAAAAGCGGCTGGATGTACTCCGTCAACGGAAGCACGCCAAACGTTTCCTGCGGAAAGTACGTGCTCAAAGACGGGGACTCCGTTTCCTGGTACTACGTTAAGTAAATGAAGCCCACCGCCTTCGACAGCCTTCACCCCGCGCTTGCCCTGGTCTACTTCGCCGTAGCCTTGGTGCTTGCCATGGCCGCGCCCCACCCAATACTCCTGCCTCTTTCCTTTGCCGTTGCGACGCTCTATGGGGTGTGGCTGCGCGGCGGTAGAGCTGTTGCACGGTCGCTCACATGGCAGCTTCCCCTCCTCGCCGTTATCGTTGCGGTAAACCCGCTGTTCAGCTCCACGGGCACTACCGAGCTGTTCCGCATAGGCACGCAGGCGGTGTATGCCGAAGGCTACGCCAACGCTGCTACTATGGCACTACTGCTCCTATGCATGATGCAATGGTTCGCCAACGCCGATGCCGTTCTGGGTTCGGACAAGGTAATGGGCGCATTGGGCGGCATCTTGCCCACCATCAGTCTGATGATCTCCATGATCATGCGTCTTATTCCGCAATTCGTACGACGCGGGCATGCCATCAGCAACGCATTGAATGCTTGCACCGCAGCACGTAACCCCAACACCACCATGGTTTCCGGTGATGTTTTCGCCGAAGAGGCAGAATCCGCCCCAGCCGCCAAAGAAGCGCACGAGGCGAAACGCGCCCGCCGCCAGAAACGACACGCCGAGCAAAATTGTGCGAACAAGCCCGCACGGCGATTTTCCGCAATTCGCTTTGCCGATCACCTGCGCACTGTCACCACGCTCATGGGGTGGAGCATGGAAAACTCGCTGGAAACCGCCGATTCCATGCACTGCCGCGGATGGGGCGTCAACCGCAAGCGAACAACTTTCCGCCGGAACCGCTTCCGCACCTATGACGCGTTTGCGCTGGGCGCTCTCACGTTGCTCTCCGTCGGGGCGGCCGCTGCCGCTTACACCCTCATGAACGGCTTCGGATTCTTCCCCTCCTTCCATGGCAGCCTAGGCAACCCGCTTGCTGCCCTCTATGCGCTGGCCCTGTGTTTCCCTCTCATGCTGGAACTGTTAGGAAAGGTGCGCCGATGAGCGCCGCTTTAACATTCGACAATTTCGCGTTCTCTTACCAAGCCGCCGCTGAAGCAGAGCTGCCAACAGAACGCTTCGCCGCACAACCGAACCGAGACGGGCGCCCCCTTATCGGGCCCCTTTGCACGGAAATCGAAGAAGGATCGTTTACGCTGATCACCGGCACCACAGGCTGCGGCAAAACCACGCTGCTACGCTGCTGCAAGCCGGAGCTTGCTCCCAACGGGATCCACACGGGCACGGTCAAAATCTTCGGGAAAGATTCCTCCACCCTGAGCGTCGAAGAATCGGCAAGCACCGTTGGCTTCGTCATGCAGAACCCCGACAACCAGCTGGTATGTTCTGAGCCTTGGCACGAATTGGCTTTCGGCCTGGAAAACTTGGCTGTCTCCCAAGATGCCATGCGTCGCCGCGTTGCGGAGATTGCCCACTTCTTCGGCATGAACAGCTGGCTGCATCAAAACGTGAACAATCTTTCAGGAGGGCAAAAGCAATTGCTGGCTCTTGCCAGCGCGCTCGCCTGCGCCCCTTGCCTGCTCCTGCTCGACGAACCCACCAGTCAGTTAGACCCCGTGGCCGCCCATTCACTGGCGCACGCCCTCTTCCGCATTAACCGCGAGCTGGGCATTACCGTGCTTGCCACCACCCATGCCCCCGAGCTTATGGCACCCTACGCCACGCAAAGGCTCGCCCTGCAAAACGGCCAGCTTAAGGAAGCGGTACTCCCCACGTCTAAGGCATACATCCCTGCAGCGCCCACTGAAACCCCAGTTCAACGCACTAACGAACCAGTTCTGCAAGTTCGCGACGCTTCGTTTCGTTACGAGCGTAAAGCGCCCTTCGTCCTTAAGGGATGCAACCTTGCTGTGCAAAAAGGAACCCTGCACGCTATTGTGGGCGGCAACGGGTGCGGCAAATCAACCCTGCTGGCACTTGCGGCAGGAACAATGCGCCCCGAACGCGGCCGCATAAAAGCGCCGCTTCGAGAAAGCCAAGGATTCATTCCGCAAGATCCGAAAGCGCTGTTCGTGTGCGACTCCGTTGCCGAAGAACTGCGCGACTGGCAACGCGCATGCGGCTATGGGGACGAAGAAATTGACGCCATGATGCGGCGCTTGAAGCTGCAGGGGCTGGAAAACCTACATCCCTATGATCTTTCCGGTGGCCAGCAACAGCTGCTAGCGTTCGCAAAAGTGCTGCTCACACGCCCAAAGCTGTTGCTTCTCGACGAAGCAACCAAAGGACTCGACACCGAAGCAAAGCTCATGGTTGCAAAGCTCTGCCGCGCACTGACAGCAGAGGGTGTCACCATAGTCATGGCGACACACGACCTGCCCTTTACGGCTTGCGCAGCAGACGCCATAACCATGCTCTTCGACGGTGAAGACGCTTGCACCGAAACACCGAGCGAATTCTTCCACAACAACTTGTTCTATCGCGCTACCGAAAACGACTTCACACGCGCTTGGGGGAGCCTGTGAGCACCCCAGCAAATCATATGTTGCGCTCTGCCGCCGAAACAGTTGCCCTGCTGGCACCCCTTGCCGCTTTGTTGACATGCGCATACTTGCAGATCGAACAATCGGGGTTGCTCACGCTGCTGGTGGGTTGCGCTGCACTGGCGGTATTCTTCTGCGGGTTCGAGGCGGGAAAACCCGCCCTGCGCCAAATCATGCCCACGGCAACCCTAGGAGCATTGGCAGCAGCGGGACGTATCCTATTTGCACCCATTCCCGACTTCAAGCCAGTCAGCGCCATCTGCATCATTGCCGGAGCGGTGTTCGGCAAGCACAGCGGCTTCATGGTGGGGGCACTTGCGGCGCTGTGCTCCAACTTCTTCTTCGGACAGGGACCGTGGACGCCCTGGCAGATGTATGCCTGGGGATTGGTAGGATACGTTGCCGGCGTATTGGCAAACAACGGCGTATTTGCGTTGAGCGAACGGCTTGGTGCCCATGGTCCCAGCTTGGGAACCGTCGTTCTGCTCTGCTATGGCTTTCTGTCCGGATTGGGCTACGGCTTCATCCTGAACAGTTGGTATATCGTGGCATTCCTGGTACCGGTAACGTGGCAAGGGGCGCTGGCAGCCTACCTGGCCGGCCTGCCGCTAGACTTGGTCCATAGCGTAGCCACCGTGATATTCCTTTCCGCCCTCTACCTACCCTGGAAACGGAAACTAGAACGCATCAAACGCAAATACGCCCTGCGGTAAAAGTATTATTTGGTGTTAGCCCGATGCACAGGATTCCCAATTTATTTAGCTTAATCTGACTTGTTTTTCAGATTTGAAGTTATGAAGTCACAAAGCCTGTCGGCATTTTCGTTTCTCGAATCCGAATAAATTGCCGAAACCGGAAAATGAACCCCTTCTTGCGAAACAAATGGAAGGCTGACAACGTCAGGTATCAAAACCTCCCAAGCAGATCCGCTGATAGCGAGAAGGGCGGCATCTTCATTGTCCGAAAAAAATTCCCAATGCTCTCCCGGCTGTTGTTGAGCATCTCAAAATGAAGATTCACCCCATAATCAGAAGCCAGATCTTTCAAATAAGGGCAAACTTCTTCCGCATGAAACGGCAAAGCAAGTTTGACCGTTTTCAAATCATGCACTGAAAGTGCATCCCGAGATACCAACGGGTTATTCGACCCCACTAGAAGATTAGGCGATACAGAATAGAGAAACTTTCGCTTAAAACCCTCGAGCATCGGGGTACCGAGCAGGACAGCAAAGTCAATATAGCCCAACCTCAAACCAGACAAGCACCTCTCGTTGGGCAATTCGATCAGACTTTCCACCCAACCACTATTTCCTAGCAGACCCTTTACAAACGGAGGAATCAAGGAGTCCCCTTCACCCCAAGACGCAATAGCGCACCTCATTTTTCCTTCGTCGGAAATACGTAACCTATACGAGGAAGCGATTGAGCCTATTTTGCCTGCATGGTGGATAACCGCTTCTGCCTCTTCGGCAATTAACAACCCCACGTCTGTCGGCGATATAGTTTTCCCCGATGACACGATCAGCTTCAAGCCCAGTTCCGACTCCAAAGTCCTTATGGCCTTCGAAACAGCCTGGGGAGTTACGAACTGCTCTTTTGCGGCACGGGAATAGCTCCCTAGATGAATCGCAGAAACAAGATACTCAAGTTGACTGATATTCATTGTCCCTCCAAAAAGAAAGGGTCGCCAGCCGTCAATGGCGACCCTCTTGCATAAGACTAACTCCGCAAAGGATCAGAAAACTCAAAGACGCCTATCTGCGTTTCCCCATCTTCAGCGTAATAGTTCCCACCAATATTTCTAACTGCACCAGCGCCAACGCCTACGTCTTTTTCGCCAGCGGCATTCCAAATCGGCTTTGTCGAATTAATCAACAACTCAGCACCATCATAAAGATCAGCACTAGCACCAATCTTGCCTTCCACAATCGAACTATTGGTTTTTTCATAAGCCCAACCCGTAATGTAATTTTGACTTCCAGACCAGGACATAGCTTCTATCCCGGCTTTATGGGTAATCGTAATTCCCCTATAGGCATAGGCTTTCTGATTGCCCCAAACTTTGCAATTTGTTGCTACTTGCCCTGGACCAACTCCCATTGGTATTCAGCACCCGAATCCATCGTTGCCACAATCATCAACCCATCCATTTTAGAGGCGACTTTTTCTGCAAGTTGACGCTCCTGGGGTCCGTTGCCATTCACCAATTGGGAACAGGCAGATTCGCCCAAATCGACAAGACAACCAATTCTCAAAGAGGAAGAACCCGCATCACAACGATTGGGCATCGAACCCGACTCAAGAATTTCATCCTGATCAGCCGCGGAGAAAACACCGCATTCGCCCTCCCCCGAAACCGAAAGAGCAACAAGGGAGCCGCGAGATTCCCCAAGAATAAAAGAGACATCAAGATCGTATGAAGCAAGACAACGCCAATTTTCCTCGGCCCCGCCAAGCAGCACAGAAGGTTCACCCAAGCTAAGCAGTGTTTTTTGATTTTGATCAACAAGGAAAACTTTCCGCCCCGATGGGGTATTCCCTGAAGCGTCATCCGCCGATTGGCTTGAGTTTGCGCAGCCTAGCAATCCGAGGGCAAACACCAACAACATGACAACATTGAGGAAACGCATAGCTACACCTCTTCTGTAAGGGAACCCCTCCTTTGCGAACTGAATCGGAGCATTTGCTCAAACTTTCGCAATTCAGCAGAATTCCCAAATCGACCGATAATGAATCAGCCTATTCAGCCAGACCATTCAGCATTAAGGAAAAAAGGTTTAGGCCATTAACGATTAGTTGTAGATGACGACGAGCCCATAGGAACTCCCAACCAGCAGTGCAAAATAGCGCAGGCTTCGGGGTGGCGCGAGGGTGGTCGAGAACACTCGGCGTTTCAAATTAAATTATTTAAGAAAATGAACGAAGGAACGCAGCGAACGGTAGCGGAGTGGGTGGCTCGAATACCCTCGCACCATCCCGAAGCCTGCGCCTTACCGAAAAAGGCATTCCGACTACGGCACAGGAACGTTTCCGAACAGTCCTTCAGCGAGCAATAGGCAAACGCACACGACTCGATAATGCACTGCCGCTATCGGGCCTCTTTTTCACTGTTGGCGCCCCTGCTCCCAAAGGGCTTCGTTGGAAACAGACGATCCCTAAGCGGCTATCGTCGATGCCGAGCCGATTCACCCAAGCCTATCCCTGTTACCCGAACAGGCAGCCCGCCGCAACCAAGCAAACCTTAAAGCAAAGGCTTTCGTATTGTGATGTCGTTTCCCTGCAAGCGCGCTGCATCCGCTACACTTCTTACGTGCACACACTTAAAGGAGCCCCTTCCATGAACATGCCCCACTGCTCTGCGCAAAAGCGATGCGGAGCCTGCCAGCTGCTTTCCCTTCCTTACGAGAAGCAGCTGGGACGCAAGCAAAACGAGATGATTGAACTCTTCGAACCTTTCGCAGGCGAGGGCACCGTGTTCAACCCCATTGCAGGGATGGACGAGCCCTATTACTACCGCAACAAGGTCACTTCGCCCTATGTTCCAGGACGGAAGACTAAAGGCGGAAAGAAGCCTCGGGGCAAGAAGGGCAATGTCGGTGCCAAGGGAGCACCGCAGCACGAAATCCTTTGCGGCATGTACGCAGCTGGCACGCACCGCGTCATCAACACCGATTCCTGCCTCTTGGAAAACAAAGACGCCAAGCAGGCGGTTTTGGCCATTCGGTCGCTCATGCAGCGCTACCACATGGAGCCCTATAACGAAGATGCCAACACAGGCTTCATTCGTCACGCCGTTATACGCGTAGGGCACACCACCGGCGAATTGCTGGTCACCGTCGTTACTAACGGCAAGGAGTTTCCCGCCTCGCGCAATTTTTGCCGCGAGCTGAAAAAGCGCTGCCCCGCCATCACCACCGTGGTGCAGAACGTAAACACCCACCAAACCAACGTGATCTTGGGCGATGAAGGCGAAAAGACGCTCTATGGCCCAGGATTCATAATCGACGAGCTTTGCGGGCTTACGTTTCGCATTTCATCGCATTCGTTTTACCAGGTCAACGCCATGCAAACCGAGGTGCTGTACCGAAAGGCCATCGAGATGGCGCATTTTACCGGCACTGAAACAGCCATGGACGCCTACTGCGGAACAGGCACCATCGGCCTGGTGGCGGCAAAGGGGCTGCCTGGTGCCGAAACCGCCCACGCTGCACGCGTAATTGGTGTAGACAACGTGGCATCCGCCATTAAAGACGCGCGCGAAAACGCCCGCCATAACGGCATCGAAAATGCCGATTTCACCGCTGAAGATGCCGGGCATTTCATGGATAAGCTGGCAAAGGAAGGCGAATCGCTCGATGTTTTGCTGATGGATCCGCCACGCGCAGGATCAAATGAGCAGTTCCTTCGTTCTGCTTGCAGCTTGGCGCCGAAGCGCATCGTCTACATCTCCTGCAACCCCAACACGCAGGCACGCGACGTTGAATATCTCGTTAAGCACGGATACCAACTTACCGAGGTTCAGCCTGTCGACATGTTCCCCCACACCAACCACGTAGAGAACATCTGCGCACTTGAGCTGCAGTAATTAATCAAAGCTTTGCTTATACGCCCTGATCATTTTGGGCTGCACTTCCCGAACTCCGATCGAAAAAGGTAAGGCCGAGTTTGAGAAGTGCGCCTTATTATGATCGGACGTATTTATTTGCTGAAGAGCAGTGAGGCAGAACGCTGCATGCTGCCAGATGACGCTCATCGGAAACCGCCAGCCCGTGCAGACTGTGCCAAAACAGCGCCCAAAAGCAACAGTACGCAATCCGAGCACTTGGCGGGTCAGCAAGAATACCACGCATATGTTTCAGTATTGCTCCGCAAAGGTGCCTTTAAGGTTTTCCGCTTCCAAAGCGCCCCTCGCAGGCGTCCATTAGCGTTTGCCCATGCCCAAAACGCTCTTTTTCACCTGCCCGTATCCAAAACACCCCTTCAGGCTTGTATGCGCCCAAAGCGTCTCTCGTGTTCGCCCGAACCTAAAGCGGCCCCTTGCGATTATCTGCATCCAGGGCGCTCTTTTGCGTTGGCCGAACCCAAAGCGACCCTTTGCGTTGGCCTGTATCCAAATCGCCCTCTTGAGCCTGCCTGCGCCCAAAGCCCTTCATGCCCTCCCGAGTCCAAAGCAGCACTTCGCGGTTGCTTGAATCCAAGGCTCCCCTTCACGAGTACTCGCATCCAAAGCCCCTCATGTCATCCCGGGTCCAAAGATCCCCCTCGTGTCCGCCCGAGTCTAAAGCACCCCTCGTGTTCGCCCAAATCTTAACCAGAATTTGAATTTCTCTAAATGATACTTGACTACTCTCATATATCACTGTAAATTGGAACTGTTCTAATTCGAGGTTTTAAGGAGGGGCATAAATGAACAAGAACGCACAGATCATTCTTGACACCATCAATGCCTCTACCGATCACCCCACGGCAGAACAGGTGTATTTACACCTCAAGGAACGTGGCACAAAGGTTTCCATGGCAACGGTGTACAACAACCTTGCCAGTCTTTATGCCAAAGGCCTCATCCGTAAAGTGGCTGTTCCCGGCTTTCCCGATCGTTACGACAACGTCACCCGGCACGACCATTTAGTGTGCCAGAATTGTGGCAGGCTCGTTGATGTCTCGCTAGAGGATTTCACTGAGTCCATCCAGCGGGATTCTGGTGCCCAGATCATTTCATATGATTTGAACGTCACCTATCTCTGCCCTGAATGTACAGAAGCACGCGTTGGCAAAGACGCCCTTCATAACTAGCAATCATCTCGCGAAAGGAGCCCAAAATGAGCGAGAACAAGTATGCAGGTACCCAGACCGAAAAAAACCTTCAGGCAGCATTTGCTGGCGAGTCCCAGGCTCGCAACAAGTACACCTACTTCGCTTCCGTAGCTAAGAAGGAAGGCATGGAGCAGATTTCCGCCCTGTTCTTGAAGACCGCCGATAACGAAAAAGAACACGCAAAATTGTGGTTCAAGGAGCTCGGCGGCATTGGTGACACCGCAGCAAACCTCGCAGCTGCAGCTGATGGCGAAAACTACGAGTGGACCGATATGTACGATGACTTCGCCAAGACCGCAGAAGAAGAGGGCTTCAAGGCTCTGGCGGCCAAATTCCGCATGGTTGGCGAAATCGAGAAGCATCATGAAGAGCGTTATCGCGCCCTTCTGAAGAACGTCGAAACCGCTCAGGTTTTCGAGAAGAGCGAAGTTAAGGTTTGGGAATGCCGTAACTGCGGCCACATCGTTGTTGGCACCAAGGCTCCTGAAGTTTGCCCCGTATGCGCTCACCCCAAGAGCTACTTTGAGGTGCACGCCGAGAACTACTAAGACGCAGCTCGCGCTCGAGCTTGCCATGCAGGCGTCAAAACTTATCGCTTTAACGTAAAGAGACCGCATATGCGGTCTCTTTTTCATTTCCCCTTCCCTGCACAACCACCCTCGCAGCAACCGTCTCCTACAGCAACCGTCCCACTGCGCCAGAAATGTGCCATCGCCCGCATCCTGCACCCATGCGCCGCCAGCGCCGCTCCCCAGTTTTGCTTTCCGCCGCCCGCCCGCTCCCCGGTCCCGCGCTTACCGGACCCTGGCCCACTGTCACC
>ERZ780162.413-NODE-413-length-34750-cov-10.603459_pt1 | contig 34750 bp, 27 predicted proteins | sample MGYA00511474_ERZ780162 | MGnify/ENA primary metagenome ERZ780162 (study PRJEB29588, sample SAMEA2143633) | human gut metagenome | biome: human gut; feature: human-associated habitat; material: faeces | place: Denmark | collected 2008/2010 ...
CATTGTTTATTCCTTTCTGTTTTATCTCCATATTCTTTCTTTGTTCTATTCTATTCAAGAACCACCGCATTGTGGACGGCCTTCTTTGCATCCTTGCCCCAGGAAAACAGTGTTCACAAAATATAATCTGTATTTAATTATTTAAACTGAGCCAGACGTTCCTCTACCTGAGCCATCATCTGCTCATACTTTGCAAGCTTGTCCTTTTCCTCCTGAACCTTTTCAGGCTTTGCATTGTTTAAGAATTTCTCATTTGAGAGCATGCCCCTTGAGCGCGCAAGCTCCTTTGTAAGCTTATCCTTTTCTTTATTGAGTCTTTCCTTTTCCTTCTCGAAATCAACAAGGTCCTCAAGCGGCAGGTATGCAACCGCATCAGGTATCACTACTGATACAGCGTCATCTCCAATACCGGCCTTGCCCTGCTGTACTGTAATCTCGCTGGTAAATGCAAGATTTACATATACCTCCTTGTTGTCCTCGAATACCTTTCTGACTGCCTCATCATCACTTGTGATGAAAAGCTTTGCCTTTCTTGAAGGTGGAACATCCATCTGTGTACGGACATTTCTGATACCCTTTACGAGGTCCTTGCAGTGCTCGATTGCTGCTTCCTCAGCCGGGAAATTCCACTCTTCCTTGTACTCAGGCCATTTAGAGAGCATGATAGTCTCCTCGTCTGACTGAAGTGTGCAGAAGATTTCCTCTGTGATAAACGGCATATATGGATGAAGGAGCTTCAGTGCATTTACAAGTACTGTCTTAAGTGTCCAGAGTGCTGCATTTGCTGACTCCGGGTTTTCATCCTTCTTGTAGGTACGAACCTTTGCAATCTCGATATACCAGTCACAGAACTCGTCCCAGATGAAGTCGTATACCTTTTGTACTGCAATTCCAAGCTCGAACTTGTCCATGTTTTCTGTGGCATCCTTTGCAAGTGTATTTACCCTTGAAAGAATCCACTTGTCCGCTGCATGAAGTTCATCAAGCTTTGGTTCTCTAAGCTCTACACCTTCAAGGTTCATCATGATAAATCTTGATGCATTCCATACCTTGTTGGCGAAGTTTCTTGAAGCCTCAACTCTCTCCCAGTAGAAACGCATGTCATTTCCCGGTGCATTTCCTGTGATAAGAGTCAGACGAAGTGCATCTGCACCATACTTGTCGATAACCTCAAGCGGATCGATTCCGTTTCCGAGTGATTTACTCATCTTGCGGCCCTGTGAATCTCTTACGAGTCCGTGGAAAAGCACTGTGTGGAATGGTGCCTTGCCCATCTGCTCGTATCCCGAGAAAATCATTCTGATTACCCAGAAGAAAATGATATCGTAGCCTGTTACGAGCACATCGTTTGGATAGAAATAGTCCAGATCCTCTGTCTTTTCAGGCCAGCCAAGTGTTGAGAATGGCCAGAGCGCTGATGAGAACCATGTATCAAGTGTATCAGGATCCTGTGTCCAGTGCTCCTTGCCACACTTAGGACATTTGCCAGGCTTTTCTATTGAAACTACCATCTCTCCACAGTCATCACAGTACCATGCAGGTATTCTGTGTCCCCACCAGAGCTGACGGCTGATGCACCAGTCGCGGATATTGTCTGTCCAGTTGAAGTATGTCTTGTCCATTCTTGAAGGAAGAAGCTTGATTTCTCCGTTCTTTACTCCCTCAACTGCAGGCTTGATCATCTCGTCCATCTTGACGAACCACTGCTGCTTGATCATTGGCTCAACTGTTGTGTGACAGCGGTCATGCACACCTACATTGTGTGAGTGTGGTACAACCTTTACTAAAAGGCCCTGCTCCTTAAGGTCCTCAACCAGTGCCTTTCTGCACTCGTATCTGTCCATTCCGGCATATTTTCCGGCCTTTTCATTCATTGTGGCATCATCATTGATTACAACGATTTCCTCTAAGCTGTGGCGTTTTCCTACCTCGAAATCGTTAGGGTCGTGTGCAGGTGTAATCTTTACACAGCCTGTTCCAAACTCTTTATCTACGTATGAATCTGCGATTACAGGAATCTCTCTGTCTGTGCATGGAAGCTTCAATGTCTTTCCGATAATATCCTGATAACGCTCATCATCAGGGTTTACAGCTACGGCTGTATCTCCGAAAAGTGTCTCAGGACGTGTTGTTGCTATCTCTACAAATCTGCCTTCCTCGCCAACTACAGGATAGTTAATGTGCCAGAAGAAGCCGTCCTGCTCCTCATGCTCTACCTCTGCATCTGAAATAGATGTCTTACATACCGGACACCAGTTTACGATTCTTGAGCCCTTATAAATCCAGCCCTTCTTATAAAGCTTTGTAAATACCTCCTGTACTGCGTGTGAGCATCCCTCATCCATTGTAAATCTCTCACGCTGCCAGTCTGCTGATGATCCAAGCTTACGAAGCTGCTTTACGATACGTCCGCCATACTCTTTTCTCCAGTCCCAGCATTTCTCCAGGAACTCTTCTCTTGTAAGGTCTGCCTTGTTGATTCCCTGCTCTTTAAGTGCCTGGATGACCTTTACCTCTGTTGCGATGGATGCGTGGTCTGTTCCCGGCTGCCAGAGTGCATTGTAGCCCTGCATTCTCTTGTATCTGATAAGGATATCCTGCATGGTGTTGTCAAGGGCATGTCCCATGTGCAGCTGTCCTGTGATGTTTGGTGGTGGCATCACGATTGTGAATGGTTTTTTGCTGCGGTCTACCTCAGCATGGAAGTAGCCGTTGTCTTCCCACTTTTTGTAAAGACGGTCCTCGATGTCCTTTGGATCGTAGGTTTTGTTTAGTTCTTTGCTCATGTTTTCCTCCTTTTATATGAATGACGCAAAAGCTTTGGGGGTGTTTTGTATCAGGTCGCGCATTATGTATGGAATTATGTTCATGATTACGCTGCCAAGACACTGTAAAAATTATGATTAGGGATTGCTTAGACCATGACGCAACCGGCTTTTAGCGCCGTCCATGGCGCTAACGCCTCGCCCGCACGTCCATGTGCGTGCGTTGCTGGGCTGTGTACATAATTTTAACAGTCTCTAGGCAGCTCCATAAATCACATAATTCCATACATAATGCGCGGCCTGATAATTCAGGCTGTGAGCTTTTGCTGTTTTTCTTTTTATTTACGACGGGCGACCGATTGGATTGCATGCGCAATCTTCCGGTCTGTGTACATAAAAAGACCCTCCCGATCATTGACCGGAAGGGCGAATTAGCGCTGTACCACCTTCGTTTACATCGGAGCATATATATGCATATAAACTCGAATGCCTCTTGTCCTGTAACGTGGACGAATCGGAAGAACTTATGCCGCTTGCGGCTTTCTGGGTTCTTCAGCTCAAAAGCTACCTTCCATGATTTCTGTCTTAAGCATCTTTCAGCCTGCCCAAAATGTATCACCATCTTACGGACCGGATGCTCTCTCTGAAAGCTTTCGTCATGTACTCCTCTTTCTTATGCCTTTAAATATTTGCCTGTTTCTTTCTACAATATTAAAGTGCATTGGGTGATTTGTCAATATGATTTTTCAATCATCATAATGACCTTTACATGAAACAATATAAATTATCTCATCTTTTTCATAATAAACAATTCGATTAGTGTCATCAATGCGTCTGCTCCACATACCACTAAGATTTTCCTTTAATGGTTCCGGTTTACCTATACCCTCAAACGTACTTCGCTGAATATCCTTGATAAGTCCATTAATTCTTTTCAGTGTTTTCTTATCCTGCGTCTGCCAGTATAAATAATCGCTCCATGCCCTATCTTCCCATAGTAACCTCATTAGTCCTCCTCTATCAAATCATGCTCTGCGAAGTGAGCTTTGCCATCCTTAATATCGCGCACGATATTTTCCAAATAACGGATATTGCTATCAGAATAAAACGGATCTACCGATACCTCAAAAGGAATACGCTTTTCTCTGCCTACTTTTTTTGCAAAAACGGTGAACGCTGCACTCATAGAAAGACCTAATTCCGAACACACCTGTTCCATGCTTTTTTTTACATCTGCATCCAATTTAAAATTAACATTAACTGACTGTGACATATACAACACTCCTTTCTTGCTTATAGTATATGCAACAGCAAAGAAAATATCAATAAGATTTCTTTATTTTTTCTTTACTTATATTCAACATTCTTAGTTGCGACTATATCCACACCGGTTGCTGCAACATCGCTTAGCAGTACATCACCTATATGCACCGGTGCCTCTACCGTGATTTGGTTGATACACTCCATCACATCCATTATCTTTTCCTTTGGAATATCCTGTGCCGTCTTTACGGATACCATCGGTATTGTGCCATTTTTCACACAAACTGTACTTGTCACAATTCGTGTCGGATGCGTTACTTCCTTTGCTCCGTAGTCTGCTCCGCGCTTGCAGGTATTTCCGGTTACTGTGACATTTTCTCCATCTATTGTCACCTTAAGGGCACATCCCAGAGGACAGCCTATACATGTCAAATTTCTTTCTTCCATGATACTATGCCTCCTCAATCTTTATCGTAATTGTGCGGGGATTGTCTGTTTCGATGAGCTGCTTCTTCTTAAGCACTACCTGCTCCATCTCACCCGGCGCCATAACAGGACGCTTGCGGTGCTGCAGCTGTTTATCATCCAGATATACTGCAATATAGCAATTCTTATACACGGCTCCCACTCGAAATCTTACCGTCACAGTATCATCCATTTGTGCAGTATTTATAGTGCTTGGAACAGTGTATCTGACTCCGCCTGTAGCAGTTATCGATATTTCTTTTCCATCGCAACTCTTATCACCACCATTTTTCACATATTCTGCGGCATGGCGACCTGCTGCTGTCGCTTCCTCTGACACGTAATCCACGAGATCGTGCACATGAAGCACATTTCCACAGGCAAATACACCCGGCACATTGGTCTCAAGGCTTTCGTTTACAACAGGTCCGCTTGTTACCGGATTGAGCTCTACACCGGCTGTTTTTGAAATCTCATTTTCCGGAATAAGTCCGCATGAGAGTAAAAGCGTGTCGCACTCGTAAAACTCCTCTGTTCCCTCAATAGGCTTGTTATGCTCGTCCACCTGTGCGAGAGTGATGCCCTCCACACGCTCCCTGCCCTTTATATCAACCACTGTGTGACTGAGCTTAAGCGGGATTTTAAAATCATCAAGGCACTGCACGATATTACGCTTCAAGCCTCCTGAATACGGCATGAGCTCTGCAACCACCTGCACCTTGGCCCCCTCTAATGTCATTCTCCTAGCCATGATAAGACCGATATCTCCTGAACCGAGTATTACTACCTTTCGTCCCGGCATGTAGCCCTCTATATTCACCAGTCTCTGAGCTGTACCCGCTGAGAAAATTCCTGCCGGTCTGTAGCCGGGTATGTTAAGAGCACCTCTTGCTCTCTCCCTGCAGCCCATCGCAAGTATTACGGTCTTTGCAGCGATATGGAAAAGTCCGTCTGTGCGGTTCATAGCTGTAACTATTTTATCGTTTGCCTCATCTTTTATCTTGACATCATGCCTGTCATCTGCCCCGTTTTCGAACTCGTCACCTGTCGAGATGTCCATGACCATCGTATTGAGCCTGTACTCTATGCCAAGCTCTTTGACCTCTTTGATAAATCTTCCGGCATATTCAGGACCTGTGAGTTCCTCCTTAAAGGTGTGCAGGCCAAAGCCGTTGTGTATACACTGATTTAAGATACCGCCAAGCTCACAGTCTCTTTCCAGTATAAGTATTTTATCTATTTTATTTTTCTTAGCGGAAGCTGCTGCCGCAAGACCTGCCGGGCCTCCTCCTACTATCACAATATCGTAAAATTCCATATTGTCCCCCTATGTTAAGCTGATATTAATCCAATATCAAGCTATCGTCACCTGTCTCTTGGAAATAAGACAGACTATCCGCGATTCCTGCTCATTCCAACAACTATCTTTGACTTTCCACCGCTTTTAGTGATGTCAAGCTGCGAAATTCCCTTCTCTCTGGCGATAATCTCCATAGTTCTCGGAGAACAAAAGCCCGCCTGACATCTGCCCATTCCGGCTCTGGTGCGTCTCTTCACGCCATCAAGTGACTTTGCGCCCAGTGGTCTGTTTACCGCATCCATTATCTCGCCCTCCGTAATCATCTCACAGCGACAGATTATATTGCCATACTCAGGCTTTTCTTTTATCAGCTTTTTATACTCATCCTCTGAAAGCTTCTTTGGATTTAAAATACCTTTTCTTGTCTCGATGAAGTCTGCATTTTTAGAAGGCTTAAAAAGCCCCTCAACTATTGCTGCCACTCTCTCACCGATAGCCGGCGCACTTGATAAGCCCGGTGACTCTATACCTGCGCAGTCAATAAAATACGGTGCGTCAGAAAGCTCCTCGATGATAAACTCATGTCCGTCCTCATGTGCACGGTTTCCCGCAAACGAGGTTATGATCTGACGCATAGGAAGTGACGGCACCAAACGTGTGCCGGATTTCACAACATGCTCTAAGCCTGTTCTCGTTGTATTTGTACCATCCTTGTCATCATGGTCATCTGCTGTAGGTCCGATTAATATATTTCCGTGTACTGTCGGAGTTACGAGCACACCTTTACCGTATTTGCCCGGAAGCTGGAAAATAGTCTTGTCAACGATACCTCCCGCAGCCCTGTCTAAAAGCTCGTACTCTCCGCGCCTTGGTGTGATATGTATTTTGTTTTCACTTACCATGTTGTGGAACACATCAGCATACACACCGGCTGCATTCACAACGCAGCGTGCATGAATTTCGCCATTTTGAGTAATAAGAATATAGCCTGTCTGCTCCTTTTGTATCGCCTTCACCTCGGTGTTAAATAAAAACTCCACACCGTTTGCTGCCGCATTCTCAGCAAATGCGATATTCATGCCAAACGGACATACAATGCCTCCTGTCGGGCAGTAAATAGCTGCCACAACTTCATCAGACAGCTTCGGCTCCATCTCATGCGCTTCGCCTGCATCAAAAATTTCAAGTCCCGGCACCCCGTTTGCAATCCCCTGATTGTAAAGCTCCTTAAGCCTTGGCATATCGTCATCGCTAAAGCACACTATCAGTGAACCGTTTCTTCGAAACTCAAAATCAAGCTTCTTCGAAAGCTCATCCATCATCTCATTTCCACGGAGATTCATCTGTGCCATAAGTGTACCTGTCTTACAATCAATTCCGGAATGGACAATAGCACTGTTTGCTTTTGAAGTGCCACAGCACACGTCCTCCTCCTTTTCCACCACACAGATGGACAGGTTATATTTCGAAAGCTCTCTGGCACAGGCGCTTCCCGATACTCCCGCTCCTATAATTACTACATCATACATGTTATTTTCTCCTACCAATTTCCATACATTGTTTAATTGCCGTATCCCTAAGCTCATTTAAAACAATGCAAGCATAAGCTATTATTCATCCTTCGCCCAGTTAAATGCGCAGGCGACAGCCTTTTTCCACATTTTAAGCTTCTTTTCTCTCAAATCAGCCGCTATCTCCGGCTCAAACACACGGTCAATAGACCAGTTTCTCTTTATATCATCCATACTTTCCCAGTAGCCCACTGCAAGCCCTGCGAGGTACGCTGCGCCCATGGCTGTTGTCTCCACGCACACAGGCCTGTTGACCGGTGCATCGCTGATATCAGCCTGCATCTGCATGAGCAGATTATTGGCACTGGCGCCGCCGTCCACCCTAAGCGAGGTGAGATTGATGCCTGAATCAGCCTTCATTGCCTCAAGCACGTCATTTACCTGAAATGCCATTGATTCCAGAGTGGCCCTTATGACATGGTACTTGTTTACACCTCTCGTAAGCCCCACAATGGTTCCTCTGGCATACTGGTCCCAGTACGGTGCTCCAAGCCCTGTAAATGCCGGCACCACGTAGCAGCCGTTTGTGTCTTTTACCTTTCTCGCCATGTATTCTGAATCTGTTGAAGAATCGATAAATTTCATCTCATCGCGTAGCCACTGGATAGAGGCTCCTGCCACAAATATTGATCCCTCCAGCGCATATACCACCTTGCCGTCTATGCCCCAGGCTATAGTGGTAACAAGTCCGTTCTTTGAGGATACCGGCATCTCACCTGTGTTCATCAGCAGAAAACAGCCTGTACCGTATGTATTTTTGGCTTCTCCTGCCCTAAAGCAAGTCTGGCCAAAAAGCGCAGCCTGCTGGTCTCCTGCCGCTCCTGCGATTGGAATCGGACCCCCGAAAAACACAGGATTCACCTCACCATATACACAGCTTGACGGCATTGGCTTTGGAAGCATGCTCTTTGGTATATCAAGCTCCTTAAGTATCTCATCATCCCACTTTAAGGTATTGATATTAAACATCATGGTTCTTGAAGCATTGGAATAATCCGTGACATGCACCTGTCCCTGAGTGAGCTTCCATATAAGCCATGTCTCGACTGTTCCAAACAAAAGCTCGCCTCTTTCGGCTCTCTCCCTCGCTCCCGGCACATTGTCAAGGAGCCACTTGAGCTTAGTTGCCGAAAAATAAGCATCTATCACAAGCCCTGTCTTTTTTCTGAAGGTCTCGGTAAGCCCCTTTTCCTTCAGTGAATCCGCATACTCTGCCGTGCGTCTGCACTGCCATACTATCGCGTGATAAACCGGCTCACCTGTATTTTTGTCCCATACAATTGTAGTCTCTCTCTGGTTAGTAATGCCTATCGCACATATGTCGGCTGCCGTAGCCTGGATATTGGCCATTGCCTCCTTTGCCACCTCAAGCTGTGTGGCCCAGATTTCCTCTGCATCATGCTCCACCCAGCCCGGCTTTGGAAAAAACTGCGTAAATTCCTTCTGTGCCACACTGCACATTTCGCCCTTCTCATTGAAAAGTATACATCTGTTGCTGGTCGTGCCCGCATCTAATGCCATAATATACTTTGCCATGTAAAAATCCTCCAACTCTCTATATTTCCAGCTTTTTCCTTCTATCCTGTTACAGCTCTTCCTCTACCATGCTCTTCTCTCTGTTGAACGCATCATAGATACATGGAATTACTATAAGCGTAAGGATGGTTCCGTATACGAGACCTCCTATTATTGCGATTGCCATCGGCTTTATCATATCTGAGCCATCTCCGATACCTATCGCCGATGTAAACATTGCGAGTATGGTGGTCATCGCTGTCATCAGTATTGGACGAAGCCTTGTACGGCCTGCGTCTATGATTGCCTCATGCTTGCTCATGCCCTCTCTCCTGGCCTGATTGATGTAATCAATGAGCACGATTCCATTATTTACAATGAGGCCTGCCAGCATGATAAAGCCAAGCATTGATATGATTCCGAGCTCATTTCCCGTGATGAAAAGAGCTATAAAGCCTCCTGTAAACGCAAGAGGTATACAGAACATGATAATAAACGGTGAAAGCAATGACTGGAACTGTGCCACCATGATAAGATAGATAAATATCACTGCAAGCACAAGCATAAGTCCAAGCTGACTCATTGACTCATTTATTGTCTCATCCTCGCCCTCCATGTCTATTGAATAGCCATCAGGAATGCTAAGTTTATCAATTTTAGATTTAATTTTATTGCTTAGTAATGTTACATTATGGTTTTCATCAACCGCACCTGATACTGTAATATATCTTGTCTGAGCATCTCGATGAATGGTACTTAGTGTCTGTTCCTGCGAAATAGTGCAGATATCACTGAGCGGAATCTCCTTTTCACTGCCATCATTATCCTTATAAGTAAATGTAAGGTTTTTGATGTCGTCCACAGTCACATCAGACTGCTCTGCGGATTGTAAGTATACCTCATAGTCCTTTATGTCGGTCGTAATGGTTGTTGCGCTCTTTTGAGATGATATCTCACCGGATACGAGCTGGTATACCTGAGCCACCGTATAGCCATACTTTGCTGCTTTTTCCTTATCCACAGTTATCTTAAGCTCATTGATTGTATCTCCAAGACCGTCATCTATATCTGTCACTCCATTTGTGTCCTTAAGGATATCTGCCACATCACCTGCAAGCTTCTGCAGCTTGTCTATATCATTACCCTTAATCCTGACAGAGAGACCACTTCCGAAAAACTCTGATGAGTCCATAGCCTGTGAAGATGCTGTTACCTTGCAGTCCAGATTCTTTGTGCGTTTTTCAATTTCATCTATTACCTTATCCGATGAAACATCCGACTTCTCATCAAGCAATATATACATGCTCACACTGTCGCTTCCTGAGCTCATCAGGTTCATAGTCGAGCTGCCGCCTGCTGTAGCTCCTATTGTGTCTATTCCCTTTATATCAGAGATTTTGTCCATGACCTTATCAGACAGCTCTGTAAGCTGCTTGAAATCAAGCTTTTCGTCATCCTTTGCCTCTATAGTAAGTGAAATCTGATTTGACTCCATGTCCATATCCATAAATGTCATTCCCCTTGACATGCAAAGTGCGCCACTGCCGACTAAAAGCACTACTGCCGCAATAAATACCACCGGCTTAAATCTAAGACATGTGCCGAGCACATTTCCATACCAATCCTTAAAACGGTCAAACCATGGATGCTTTATATCCTTCGTCTTTTTGAGCATGCCTGAAGCAATTGCCGGTACAAACGTGAGTGCCACTACAAGAGATGCCATAAGTGTAAATGCCACAGTAAGAGCCAAATCTACAAAGAGCTGTCTCGTGATTCCATCAGTAAAAATGATTGGCGCGTACACACTTACCGTGGTGAGTGTAGAGGCAAAAATGGCTCCTGCCACCTGATTTGCACCCTCAACAGCCGCCTTCTTTACCGAATATCCCGCTCCCCTTAATCTGTAGATATTCTCGATTACTACGATTGAATTATCCACCAGCATTCCTATTCCAAGCACAAGTCCCGACATTGAAATGATATTTAAGGTGATATCCGTAAAATACATAAGCACCACTGCCACAATAACCGATAGTGGTATAGATGCTGCGATAACAAGTGTTGGCTTTATATCCTTTAAGAACAAAAGCAATACGAAAATGGCAAGTATTGCTCCCACTATCATATTCTGCATCACACTTTTTACAACCATGTCGATGTATACGCCCTGGTTCATGAGCACTGTGGTGTGTAATCCGTCATTTTCCTTTTCCAGCGAATCAAGCTTGTCCAAAAGACGGTCTGTGACGTCTCCTGTAGAGTAGCCGGTCTGCTTCTCCATGGAGAGCATTATTCCGGGATTACCGTTGACTATCGCATATGTCTCATCCGAGTTGTCAGTCATCTCAACATCTGCCACATCACCGACATGAATAGGAGCTATTCCATCAAGCTTCATATCCATAAGCACTAGATTTGTTAAATCATCAATTGATTTTATCTCATCTCCCACCTGTACTATGTACTGCGTGCCATTTGAATCATTTACATAGCCTGCAGGCATATCAAAGTTCTGTGCGACGAGCAGCTGCGAGAGTGAGTCAATTGTTAAAACTGCATTTAAGTTTGACTTGTCAAGTGCATCATCCTTACTCTTTTCCAGTTCCTTTTTTGAGCTGTCAAGAGATGCCGCTGCTGTTGCAAGCTGTGCTGACTGCTGTCCTATGCTTATCGAGCTTATAGCTGCCTGACTGTTTAGATTATCATAGGCATCTAAAAGTGCTGTCTCTCCTTGTGCTATCTGGTCAAGCCCGCTTTGGCACTGCTCTATACCTGTATTCACCTGAATGAGAGTCTGTGCTATCGCTGACGCTGCCGCAGGCAGATCATCTGCTGTGTTTACGGTGATTCCAAGCGCCGAGAGACCTGAAAACTGTGTTGCAATCTGCTTATCAACCTGCTCAAGCTGTGCTTTAAGTGCTGTGCCTGCTTCACCCGGTGCATTTGCGCCCTCTTTGAGTGACGGAATTGTCTTTGTATATGTATCACTATTCATGAAGTCTGAAAGAGCTGACTGAATTGTTTCAAGCTGGCTTTTCTGCTCATTTAAGCTTGCAAGAGTACTCTCTAGCTGAGTCTTCTGCTCTGCAAGCTTTGCCTTTTGCTCCTTTAGCGTATCCACTCCCGCGCTCATCTGATCCGATGCAGATGTGATCGCGTTTTGTCCGCTCTCTATCTTTGCGCTTGCATCATCCATCTGACTTTTTGCATCGTCAAATTTCTTTGAAACGGCATTATTTATTTTCTCATTGAGCGCATCTATCTTGGCCTGATTCATCGTGACCTGTATCTGCTCGGTGAGCTCACCTGTCGCAGTCACTGATGCGACTCCCTCCGTACTCTCAATTGCAGGCTTAAGTGTGTTTTCCACAAAGTCGGTGATTTCCGACTTGCTTTTCCCATCCATATCCACAGCAGTCATCATGATTGGAAGCATGTCCGGATTTATCTTCATAATGGTCGGAGTACCCACTCCGTCCTTCCAGCCAGCCTTGACCTGATCTATTTTCTGCTGCATCTCTATCACTACAGAATCCATGTTGGCATTCTGCTCATACTCGCATGTCACCAGAGAATAGCTGTTATATGACATTGAGCTTACGTTTTTGATATTGGACGTAGTTGCCATAGCTGCTTCAAGCGGCGCGGTGACATCGCTCTCCACCTCCTGTGGACTTGCTCCCATATCTGTTGTCACTATAAGTGCATACTGAAAGCTCATATCCGGCAGCAGATCTGTCGTCATCCTGCCAAGTGATACAACACCGAGTACTATTACCAGCAGTACTCCTACAAGTACAGTAAAAGGCTTTTTTACACTATATCTTGATATCATCTGACCCCTCCTTCTTCTTTTCCTTGATAATATCCTGCCTTAGTTTGATAGACATTGTGATTACTACGATTTTCACAATAAATTTAATTCGCTGTTATACTTTTATTATACAATGTGGCGGATTGCAACTCAATTGGTTTATACTTTTTTAAGAGATTTTGACAATAAAAAGACACCCAATTATACGATTAATATAATTCGATGTCCTTAAATGTCTTTTAATCTCTTTTAAGATTTTTTATTTATTTCAGCTTCAAATGCCCTCTTCCTCAATCTCATCCTCATCATCATTGATACCTGCAACAGCACTTGTAACGGCTCCGATTACAGCGACAAGCGCAAAGATGATAACTAAAAAAATAACTATAAAGAATGCTACTAAAAAACCTGTATCTGTCATATAATTTACCCCCATAGCTGTCTCACAGCTTCTTTAAAATATAGTTTTAGTTTAACACACTTGTCTGTAAATAACAATATCGTAAAGGGCTAAATTATTGACTAAATATTGACTAAAATATTGATTTATGAAATTGCTCAGTCCTTGATCTGCATACCGTTTGCATCCATATGATAGCCTTCTGTCATGATCAGCTTTGATACCGGAACTATCTCATAGCCCATGTCCTGCAGCTTCGTGAGCATCTCATCGAGTGCCTGCGAGGTGTATTTGGCGCCTAGATGGCAGAGTATTATCGAGCCACAATCCAGGCTTTTGTGATTGCACACTGTATCTATAATGTTTTGCATACCATAGTTTTTCCAGTCGAGTGAATCCACATCCCACTGGATTGGATAATAGTCACAGCCATACACTGTGTCAATCAGTTCATTGTTGTACGAGCCGTATGGCGGTCTGAATACCTTCATATCCTTTCCGGTCAGCTCCTTGACCTTTTTGTGCACATCCATTATCTCCGTCTTCATCTCGCCTGCCGTGATTGTTGCCATATCATAGTGGTGCTCACTGTGATTTCCGGGCTCATGCCCTTTTTCAACCAGCGTCTTTACACATTCAGGATTATCACTCACAAATCCTCCTGTCATAAAAAATGTAGCCTTTACGTTGTGCTTGTCAAGTGTCTCCATCATACTGTCAAAATCCTCTGCTCCCCAGGCACAGTCAAATGAAAGGGCTATCTTTTTTTCTGTTGTCTGAACCGAATATACAGGCAGCTTTCTGTCCCCGAACTGACTCACAGCACTGCTAAGTGTCTCCATCACCTCTATATTTTTCAGCTGTGATATGTCATACTCTCTGCCATATAAAGCGCCTGTAATAAGAAGCGCCGACAGCAGCACTCCAAAAAGGAATCTGTGTCGGCGTTTCTTTCGTTTTGTCCCATTATGTAGTTTTGTATTTTGCATGTATGCTCTGTATTCACTCATGCTATATACTATTCTTTATTATCACAAATTATGAATAATGAAATAACTCTATTTCAGTTCTTCTGCCCTTCCGATAAACTCAAGCACTACCTCAATCGACTGATGCGCAGCCTTCTCCGCAAAGGTCTGGTAGTCTGTCTCGCCGCCATCGCCGTCTGATATTGAGCGAAGAATGGCAAATGGCACCTTGTTCACATAGCACACATGACCGATGCTGCCTCCCTCCATCTCTGCTGCGATTGCATCAAAGGTATTCGAAATATAATCCTTCTGCTCCTTTGTGGCAATAAACTGATCTCCTGTTGCGATATTGCCCTTTTTGTAGTGGATATTCCTGTCAGCTAAGCATGAGCACATAAGCTCCACCATTTTTGTATCTGCCGGAAGCAGAATCATATTGATGCCTGAGAGAAGTCCCTTCGGATCTCCAATTGGCGATGTATCCATATCGTGCTGCAGCACGTTTGTGGCTACTGCCACGTCAAGCACATTTAAGTCCTTTGTCAAAGTTCCTGCCACTCCGATATTGACAATCATATCTACATCATATTTCAAAATCATGGCCTCTGCACATATTGCCGCAAATACCTTTCCTATTCCGCATTTTGCCGCAACTACATACTGATCACCGATTTTACCCTCAACAAACTCCACTCCGCTGTAAACCTCTGTCTGTGTGTCTGTCATCTGAGCCTTTAAGTCATCGACCTCCATCTGCATTGCACCAATTACACCTATTGTCATTTTATTTCTCCATTCCTGCTATCTTGCTATTATATTTTTAGTCCTCGTTTACTGTGGATAAGTAAACTCCATATTTGTCTGGCTCTCAAGCACATTAAGATATGCACGGCACTCCTTCTTTGCCTCGTCAAGTGACAGATTCTCGTAATGTCCGCACTCTATGGCTGATGCACCAAATACCGGTCCATCATACTCAAGTATCTGTTTTAAGACCTCTTTGGTGATTTCAAAAACCTTCCCCGGCTCGACATCCCTCACAACGAGATAGAAGCCTGTCTGACAGCCCATCGGTCCAAAATATACCACATCATCTGCAATCTCAGAGTTTCTCACACATGTTGCAAACATATGCTCCACTGAGTGCATAGCTGAATTGGACATATAATCTCCTGCATTAGGTTTTCTTGTACGAAGGTCGTATGTAACGATTTCTCCGTCTTTTCTTGAAATATAAAATCCAGGTTTAAGAATATTATGATTGATTGTAAAGCTTTTAATTCTTTCCATAAAAATGTTTCTCCTTACTTAGTTGCTGCCTCAAACTGCTTCAGATAATCCTCAAATACATTGAGTACGTCATCCACAGGCTTTGGTGTGCTCATATCAACACCGGCACTCTTTAGCAGCTCGATTGGATTCTTCGAGCATCCACCGCACAGGAAATTTCCTATATACTTATCCACAGCAGGCTTTCCCTCCTCAAGTATCTTTTTTGAAAAAGCAACTGCTGCCGAATAGCCCGTCGAGTACTGATATACATAGTACGGTGTGTAAAAATGCGGTATGCGCATCCACTCATATGATATCTCATCATCCACGCGCATATCCGGTCCGTAGTACTGCACATTCAGCTCATGCCATAGCTCATTTAGCACATCCTTAGTAACCGGCTCGCCCTTTTGCATTTTCCGGTGTGCTATATGCTCAAACTCTGCAAACTGCGCCTGCCTGAAAAGTGTCGTCCTGAAGCCGTCCAGAAAATGTGTCATGAGATATTTTCTCTCATTCTCATCCTCACAATGCTCAAGCATATAGTGCATGAGAAGCGACTCATTGCAGGTGGATGCAACCTCTGCCACAAAAATCAGGTATCCTGCGTAGGTGATGCTCTGATGCTCATTTGAATAGTATGTATGCATCGCATGTCCCATCTCATGAGCCAGCGTAAACACACTGTCCAGATTGTCGGCATAGTTCAAAAGCACATACGGATGAGTGCCGTAAGCGCCCCATGAATACGCACCACTTCTCTTGTTCTCATTCTCATATACATCTATCCAGCCACTCTCCATGCCAGCCTTAAGTGTGCTGACATACTCATCGCCCATAGGCTCAAGCGCCTTTGCCACAAGCTTTTTTGCCTCATCATAGGTGTATGTGGTCTGTACATTGCCCACAATCGGTGCAAACAAATCATACATATGCAGATGCTCCACACCTAAAAGCTTCTTCCTAAGCGCCATGTACCTGTGCAGAGCCGGCAGATGTGCGTGAACCGTCTCAATCAGATTGTCATATACGCTCTCAGGAATATCGCCATCGGATAAATACATGGCCCTTGCACTGTCATATTTTCTGACCCTTGCATAAAAAGTGTCATTTTTCAGCTTGCTGATGTACATCATGGAAACAGTATTGCTCCACTTCTTGTACGAATCATACACTCCGCGGAACACCTGCTTGCGCAGGCTTCTGTCCTTGCTGCTTAAAAAATCTATGAAATTGCCGTGCGTGATACGGATTTTATTTCCCTCGACATCAGTGATATACGGGAATTTGATATCCGCGTTGTTGAACATGCTGAATATATTCTCCGGTGCTGCAGCCATCTCACCGCACTGCGCCAGGATATTCTCCTCTGCAGCCGATAAAGTATGCGCTTTCTGACGCATTATCTCATCAATCGCACGCTTATAGTGCATAAGCTCATTGCTCTCACTGTAAAAGCTCTCAAGCCTTTTATCATCTATCTGCAAAATCTCCGGACTCGCAAATGCCAGCGCACCTGATGCCTGAACAGTCAGTGTCTCAGCCTTTGACACATATGCCTGATATTTCGACACAGCAGTGTCCTGATGTGAGCGCTCATTCGCATAGACCACTATACGCTCCAAATAATAAGACAGCGCATCCTGCTTCTTAAAAAAATCAAGCAGCGTTGCTGCACTGTCGGCCAGATGTCCCTTAAATCCGGATAGCTTTTCTGCAAGCTGTGACGCTTTTTCACACTCAGCCTCCCACAGCTCATCTGTCTCATACATATCCTCAAGCTTCCATTTGTACTCGTCTGAGATTTCATCTCTCTTTTGAAGCCTTTTCTCACTCATTTTGTGTTACCTTCTATCTTACTTTTCTTGTTCTCGGGGGTTTTTGAATAGTTACCTTGTTTTCAACTCTTCAGAACCACCCCACGCACATTCGCAAAACCGCACGATGTTTTTATAAAACTACCCACACATCTGCTCTGCAAAATGCATATAGACGTGTGGGATATATGTGAATTATAACAATTAAGCTCTACTTTGTAATTAAAGTGCCCATACCACCTGAAACTGTCTTGCCCTCTTTGTTGAGCTTTGTGATAAGCACCGAACGGATGGCAGAGTCACCGATAAAATCGATAGCCGCCTCAATCTTTGGAGCCATGGTACCCTCATCAAACTCGCCTGCTGCAAGGTACTTCTTTGCCTCATCAACAGTCATGGTATCAAGCGGCTTCTCATCCTCCTTGCCATAGTTCAGGCAGACCTTGTCAACGCTTGTAAGTATAACAAGTCTGTCAGCATCAAGAGTATCTGCAAGCTTTCCTGCTGCAAGATCCTTCTCAATAACAGCACTTGCGCCCTGAAGCTTATTATCCTGTGCTAAAACAGGAATTCCGCCGCCACCGCATGCGATAACAACCTGATCCGCATCGACAAGAGCCTTAATAGCATCCTTTTCCACTATATCAACAGGCTTTGGAGCTGCCACAACTCTTCTGTAGCCTCCCTCAACCTGTGTCACATGGTTGCCCTTCTTCTCTTCTTCCTCAGCCTCAGCCTCTGTCATAACACGGCCGATGATCTTTGTCGGATGATAAAAAGCCTCATCATATGGGTCAACAACCACCTGTGTAAGTATTGTAGAAACGGTCTTGTAAATTCCTCTGCCAAGAAGCTCTGTACGGATAGCATTCTGTAAATCATATCCTATATAGCCCTGGCTCATTGCAGAGCAGACAGCTGTAGGTGTAGCTGTATACTCAGGATAAATCCTGCAAAACTCAGACATAGCAGTATGAATCATGCCCACCTGCGGTCCGTTGCTGTGTGTGATAACAACCTCATAATCGTCTCTGATAAAATCTGCAACTGCCTTTGCTGTATGCTTTGTAGCCTCGTGCTGCTCCGGAAGAGTTGTTCCAAGAGCATCATGTCCGAGTGCAATAACTATTTTTTTCTTCTTCATGCCGACCTCCTATGCTGCATCCGCTCAATGTGTATTATATCTCATAATCATAAACCGATGTGTATACTATGATAAATCTACATATAAACCATCAATTTTGAATAATTCCTATGCGGTGCAAAAGTAAAATTATTTATATACATTATCTAATATTTTAGGGAATTTGTCTAGTACTTTGAACTGATTTGAACAACATTTCCGTCACAGCGTAAGGGACGTAAGCTCAGGCACCGGTGGAGCACACGTACTTTTGCAGGAGCGAATAGCGAAGTGGCTTAGATACTGTAGAAATTATGCCCAAGGAACACAGAAACACCCCTGCATGGACGCAGGGGTGAGGAGAAACCGTGCCATGGACGGCGCGTTTCGACGGTTTCGTCAAGCATAGAAACCCTTCAAGCATAATTTCGTACAGTATCTTAGGCACGTAGCGTAGCGACCGCAAGAGTATGTGTGCGCCGCCGGTACCCGGGGCTTACGTCCCGACCTCCCGCCAATACACTTCACCGGAATTACTGCTGGATATCCTTTGCAGAGCTTAAGGTTACTTCAACCTTGCTCTCTTCGTACTGTCTGCCACTCTGACGGGCAACAGTAAGAGTAACCTTATCTCCGGCCTTGTAGCTCTTTAACGCTGACTGCAGCTCTGTCATAGAAGAAATCTTTGTGCTGTCAACAGCAGTGATGATATCTCCCTCCTGTAAGCCTGCATTTGCAGCACCTGAACCAGCTGAAACAGATGAAACATACACACCCTGTGGGAAGCCGTAGGCTACCATCTCAGATGAAACATCGCCACCCTTGATACCAAGGTATGCCTGATTCTCATTAGTATATTTTCCATCCTGGATGAGACTCTCAATAATAGGCTTTGCAACCGACATAGGAATTGCATATCCGATACCCTCAACCTCAGTTGAAGAATATTTTACAGAGTTTATACCGATAACCTCTCCATTTTCATTCAAGAGTGCTCCACCACTGTTTCCCGGGTTTATTGCTGCATCTGTCTGGATAAGCTTGTTGTTGGTAACAGTCTCACCTGTCTGTGAATCCTGTGTAGTAACAGTTCTGTTAAGCGCACTTACTATACCTGTTGTGACAGACTGTCCGTATCCAAGTGCATTACCGATAGCAATTGCAGGACTTCCAACAGCTACACTTTCAGAATCTCCGATTGTAGCAATCTTGATATTTGAGTAAGTATCTTTTCCAAGGTCTGCTTTCTTTACACGTACAACTGCAAGATCATCGTCAGGATCCGTTCCTCTGATTTCCGCCTTTACCACAGAATCATCATCAAACTGTACTGTAAGCTCCTCTGAATCTGCCACAACATGGTTGTTTGTAGCAATGTAGAGATAATCATCATCCTCACTCACAATAATACCTGAGCCACAGCTCTGAGACTGCTGTGACTGCTTTCCGAAAAAGCTGTTGTAGGTGACTGTTCCTGTATTTGTGATAGCAACGATGCTAGGCATTACCTCATCGACAACTGATGATACATCTGTCAGATCCTTTGCATTCCCTGAGGATGTCTGCTTAGTCCCACCGGATGTTGTAGTGGTAAGCTTTGCACTTGCAGTAGAAGAATTTGAAATAGCACTCGTGCCAATATAGCTTACTCCTGTGAAAACGCCGCCTCCGACGAGTCCGAAGATAAGAGCTGCCGCTACTGTCTTTGCTGCAAATGGTCCAAATGCACCAGGCTTTCTAGGTGCTCTCTGTTTCTTAGGCTTTGCAGTCTGCTGGTATGCCTGACCATTCATATTCATCCGGCTATATGAGTTGTCTGTCGAACCGGCTGATGCGCCGCCATATGCATTATTATTTGTGCCTGAATTATACGACTGATTAGAATAAGGCTGGTTTGCATATGACTGATTTGCATATGACTGGTTTGTATTTGGCTGTCCTGCTGCAGAAGCCTGCGAATATGGATTGTAGCTCTGTGAATAGCTTTCAGCTGATGTATTATTAGTCTGTGCAGCCTTCTGTGACTCATCCGGATTGTAAGGATTACCCGACATTGTGAAATTTACATTGTTTGTATTGTTATTTGTACTGTTAGTATTATTTGTATTATTTGTGTCATTCATATTTCCATAATTGTTATCCATAATAATTTCTCCTTTCGTTTATATTTAGAAGTATACTGTCAATCTGTGTTTAATTTGTGACGGGATTATTTATTTTTTCATAAATCAGTTAACTATTTATAGTCTATGTTCCCCATTGCAGGCCACTATGCGATTATAAAAATAACTGCTCATCGGCAGATGCACCTCTAAGTCTGCGATAAATAGAAATTGCAGAATATCAATACATCCCTGCCAATGAACAGTTACCATAAATCATATATTAAATTTCAATTCCGTTCTTCTCAAGAAGAGCTCTCGCTGTTTCAACCGAATCTGTACCTGTCGCATTCTTTACAGGTGCAAACTCCTTCTCTCTGTCTACCTCAAATGGAAGGCTATTGTCCATCATGTATACCATATCGAGGATGAGTGTCTCGAACTTGTATGCATTCGGAGTCTCAGGCTTATGCTCTGTACCATTCTCATCAATGTAAGGTACCTTCTTCTCTACTACATGAAGTGGAAGGCTCTTTTCTGCGATAGCCATGAGCTTGTCCACGCGGAATAAATAGTTTAAGATAACACCAAAGCCATACTGCAATGAACCATTCTCGTTCTTTGCCTCTGCCATCTCAGGAGTAAGCTCGTAATACTCAACAATCGAAGGCTTGCCATTCTCAAGACACATAGCGCCGACTCTCTCGTATGGATCGCACTTTCTGACCACCTTAGAGCCGCTGACACAGCCGGACTCTATTGTAGCGCCGACAAATACAGGATCCGCAATCTGCTGAAGCACATTGTCCACAGCAAATACATTGAGCCACTCAACACCCTTGTCCTTCAAATCCTTGTCAAGACCGGCATTGATGAGTGACTTGAACCATCCACCGTTTCCGTTTGGTGACATAGCAAGTGAATCCTCAGATTTCATGAGCAGATTTCCATCAAAATCAACTGCCGGAACCATCTCCTGCACGAAAAACTTCACATAGTCCTTGTTGTATCCAAAATAGTCGTGCTCCTCAAAGAACGCTCTTGTCATGCTATCATTTATCTCACTTGTCATAACATACAGAGGCACCCATGTACCGGTCTGATTTGTAACCTTCATGAGGTTTGCGACAAGCTGCTCAAAGATGTAGAGTTCCTTTGTCTTTCCGATATTGAACATGCCCTTAGCCTTGTCAAAGCCAAGACGTGTACCCTGTCCACCGGCAAGAAGAATTGCACCGACCTTGCCATTCTTTACAGCATCAAGACCTGTTGCAAGGTATTTGTCCTTATTTGCCTCTATCTCTGAAAGCTCCATAGCAGCAAGCGGTGAAAATGTACCTCTCTGCTGCTCCTTGTTGTGAATCATATCAAGGTATGACCATTCCATGTGCTCAAGCTGGCTCTCAAGCTTAGCCGGAGGTTCCTCTGTTAAGAATTTCTTTAAGTATTTCTGGTTTGTTGCCGTGATTTTTTCTTTGATTTCCGGTTTCATAATAAATAATCTCCCAATAGCTAACTTTAATTATTTAATCATCCGAATCATCTGATGATGATTTTGTTGTCGAATCATTTTCAGATTCTGACTGACTCTTCTTTAGTGCATCCTGAGCATCTTTATTTTTTTGTTTAGCCCCTTCAGTTCCCGTTGCACCAGCAGTATTATTATACTTAGTTGTATCATATATTTCAGTCTTTGAATCAACTCCAGTCTTTTTCTGTACAGCATCACTTATAGTCTGCACAGTATTTGATACCGTATAAGACTCATCCTCAAAAAGATACTTATGGAGCTGTACAACATCTGTAGCTAAATCAATCGGAATAACAGTATCTCCTATACTCGACAATCTCTTAGTAGTAACATTATATGGAAATCCTGTAGTAGACGAAATCTGATACTTGGTAACATTTTTCGCTAATGACAAAATTTCTTTCACTGTAAAATTGGTACTGATGTCATCCATCATTGATGAACACATAGATGTAAGTGTTGCTATATCTTCCCCCTTACACTTTTCGAGTATCGCCTGCAATACAATTCTTTGTCTTGATGCCCTTAAGAAATCATCTCCTGATGTATATCGGATTCTAGAATATGACACCGCTTGTACACCATTTAGATGTACTCTTCCTTCACCCTTCAATGCATCACAAGGATATCCTATTGAATTAGCTGTCTCAGTTATATATCCATTAACCCAATGCACTTCCTCCTTGGTTAAATCGAGATCCAGACCCCCAAGTGCATCAATAACATCAACCAAAGCCTTCCAATCGACACAAACATATTTAGTAATATTCATATCCAGATTGGAATTTATCATTCTGACTGCATTCTCTGCTCCACCATTTGCAAAAGCATTATTAGCCTTATAATACTTGCCCTTTCCAACAGACAAATAGGTATCTCTGTATAGTGACGCAAGCTTAACTTCATTTGTATCATAGTTTAAGCTGGCAATCATTATACAATCAGAATTTCCACCATCATATTTACCACTCGAACGATTATCAAGTCCGAATAAAGCAACATTTAAGTATCCATGCATAGTCTGCACGCTATCTTCATCAATATCGTCATTAATGCCGGCTTCGCTGGCTGAGAGATCATTCTTGAAATCAATTTTACCTATTGTACTATTATATAATCCTAAAACAGCCAATACTATCAGTAAAACTAATATTTCAAATATAAATAATACTATTTTTTTACGGCCTCTTTTTTTCTTTTTCTTCTTTGCCATGTTATTTTTCCTTTTTCCTATGAATGTAAAGCCATGCGTCTGCGTAGTCCTGACGCTCCTTCTCTGACATATTGGTATACTTTCCAAACTCCAGATTCGTCAGACGCATCTGCGGCCTGCCACACTTGAAGCATTCAACTTCTTTCCTTCTTGAAACCATCCGTATCCAGCCACAATCCGGGCAAATGTATATTTTCATCATAGTCCTTATTCAAACTGTCCGAGAACCTCAGCTGACAAAGCATCAAGCTTAGCCTGTGAATCTTCAAGAGACGCTCCTTTAACTCCGAAATAGAATTTAATCTTAGGCTCTGTACCAGAAGGGCGTACACAGCACCAAGCGTTATCGTTAAGTTCGTAGTAAAGTACATTAGAAGAAGGAAGACCTGTCGGCTCAACCTTTCCTGTTGTCATGTCTTTTCTTGTGTCATTCTTGTAATCACGGATAGCAAGCACCTGATAATCGCCAAACTTCTTTGGCTCAGCGGCACGTGCCTTTGTCATAATCTCATTTATCTGTGCGGCACCATCAATACCCTTTAAGGTCAGTGTAGATATGCCCTCTCTGTAGTAACCATACTTCTCGTACATGTCAATCATGCCATCCCAAAGTGTCTTACCCTGTGACTTGTAGAAGGCAGCCACCTCACACAGCATACAAACTGCTGCAGGAGCATCCTTATCCCTTGCATATGTGCCAGGCAGGCATCCGTAGCTCTCCTCCATACCGAATACATAGTTGTTGCAGCCGGTCTTTTCGAATTTGAGCATCTGCTCACCGATATACTTAAAGCCTGTGAGCACCTCGATATGCTTTACACCATATGCTGCCGCAATTGCCTTACCCATATCTGTTGAAACAATTGACTCAACAAATGCAGGCTTCTCAGGCAAAGTACCATTGGCACTCTTCTGGCTTAAAATGTACTCACCGATAAGCATAGCTGACATATTTCCTGTAAATGTCACATACTCTCCTGTCTTTGTATCCTTGCAATATACACCGAGTCTGTCGGCATCAGGATCAGTTGCTAAAACGATATCAGCATCCTTTTCCTTTGCCAGCTCAAGCGCGAGCTTCCATGCATCAGGATTCTCAGGATTTGGATAAGGACATGTAGGGAAATTGCCATCAGGTACTGCCTGGCTTGGCTCAATGTATACATTCTCAAAGCCCATATCCTTAAGCACTCTCTGTACAGGGCGAAGTCCTGTGCCGTGGAGTGGTGTGTAAACAATCTTGATATCCTTTGCCATAGCCTTGATGATCTCAGGATGGATAGAAAGCTTACGAAGCTCTCCGAAATATCCCTCCTCAACCTCGTCAGAGATGACATTGTAAAGGCCTGCCTCAATAGCAGCAGCTTTGTCCATAGTCTTTACCTGATCAAATGATGTAACCTTTGCCACCTCAGCCATGATGCTTGTATCATGAGGTGGAGTAACCTGTGCACCATCCTCCCAGTATACCTTGTATCCATTGTACTCACGAGGATTGTGGCTTGCTGTGATAACAACACCGGCTATTGTACCGAGTGTCCTTACTGCGTATGACAGCTCCGGAACAGGTGCGAGCTGTGGGAATACATATGTCTTGATTCCGTTAGCTGCAAGACAGAGTGCTGTGGCATCTGTGAACTCATCATGCATATTACGTGAGTCATGTGCGATTGCAACACCTCTCTTTACTGCGTCCTCTCCCTGTGAAAGTATGTAATTCGCCAGTCCCTGTGTAGCCTGACGGACTGTGTATATATTCATCCTGTTGGTGCCGGCTCCTATGACACCACGAAGACCTGCTGTACCAAACTCAAGTGTGCGATAGAATCTGTCCTCTATCTCCTTATCATCACCTGCGATAGCCTTAAGCTCAGCCTTTGTAGCCTCATCAAAATATGGGTCTGTGCACCATTTCTCGTACTCAGCTCTAAAATCCATTTATATTAACCTCCTGTATCAGCTAGTAAATAAGCCTATTAATGTTAACCATACCGATTTTACCACATTAACGTGCATTTGAAAAGTTTTTGTTCCTTAATATTTTCTTACTTATTGATTTTTAAACACAAAGAGCTTGCTAATTATGTAATTGAGCACCACTACCACCACCTGGGCAGCCAGCTTCACCCACATGCTTGGGTACGAAAGCATCGTTATAAAAACAAAAATAATAGTTTCCTCAATAATCAGGGTAAAAAATCTGCCACTGAAAAACGCAAACATCTGCACAAGTGCTGCTGTTTTTGTAGGTGTTGATACGCGAAATACCCATCTTTTGTTGGTAATATACGAAAAAAGCACCGCAAATACCCAAGCAAGGGCATTCGCTATTAATTCATTTATTCCAAGTGCAACATTAAACACTGCATATGACGCTATGCTGATTATAAATGTCATATTACCAAATACCGTATAGAGAACCAGTTCCTTTAAATCTTCTTTTCTCTTTTTCATGTCATATCCGTTTCATCTTATAAAATCTTCGTTAATCTGCGATTTTACTATAATAGCGTTATGAATGAAATAAGTCAATGCCTATTTTTGTATCTTAGGTTCCCAATAAATGGACGCCTCATAATATAACCTGCATGTTCCACTTTTCATATCCTCACGAACAGAGTTTATCATTTCTTTTGTTTTTTTCACACATTTATTCCATTTTACAATATCCCCGGTACTTTTCTCAGAGCTGACATCATACTTATTAATAATATACTTTCCAAGATACTCTGTCATTTTTTCCATTCCATTAATATTTAAATGCTCTGCATCACTATAGTCTGCCGGTTCATCTATACCCAATTCCTTCGATTTATCGTTTAAATTCAAAATATCATATCCATATTCGGATATAATAGAACCAATTTTATCTATAGCTTCAGGATTTTCAAACTTACGCTGATGTGGAAATCTGACAAACAATACCTTTTCTATATTTTGAGCCTGAAGATAAACCAAAAGTTCTCTCAGTGCATCTTCACAGCCATTATCAAAGTCAATATTCTGCAATTCTCCCATCTGAGTACCTTTATCACTTCCGGACACCGTACAAAATCCCTTTAAATAGCTTTGTTTATTAAGGGTCATAATGCTTTTTTCCAGTGTATTTTTAGCCAGACTAATTGGCCGTTTCCAATTAACATGAGAAAACGCCATATTAAAATAAAACTGACCTTTCCCTTGCCCTTTAAGAAGAGAATCAACTGAATCCTTACGTCCATAAATATATGGAACATTATCTATCCATCGATGAAGCTGCACCGGATTTTCAAAGTCACTGCTTCCATGCAAATATCCATTCAGTGAAATCACAATCAATTTCGGATTTTGTCTCTCCAAACCTTTTTTTATCATATCTTTATATAAATTTGCCGGAGCTGCTCCCATTGACAAATCATATGACGTATATCCATATTTTTCCCAGGCAATTGCAGGAGAATAGTCAGAATACACTTCACTTGAGCCTATCATCAGCACATCCAATGAATCCTTCGGCTCCATAAAAAATCCCTGAACATTCATCTGTGAAGGGCTGTCATTTACAGAAAAAACTCTACTTATCATCTCATATAAAACAATAAGTATAATCCAAAAAAGAATTATACTTATTATATTTCTTTTTCTTAACATATTATATCTTCCTTATATCCATCCACACTTATATATAGTATACCTTATTTAATGATATAATATTTTAAGAAATCCTTATTTAATTATTAAAAATATCAGCTTTATAACTATTGCTTTACCTCATATATAGTATATCCATCTCCTGTAAAAGCTATTTTAGCATTAATATTGTATTCTTGTAAAATGCCAGCCACTTCATTTGATTTTTTTGAAACCACCATATACTTTACATTAAGCCGAGCCAAATCGTTCGGATTCAAATATACATGAATTGCATCATTATATTCTGTAGTGATATGAGTTTGCTCATCTACAATTGATATTGTCTGATGTGAATATCTGTTCCAGCTTTCCTCATATCTGCTTTCGCTGTCAAGGACCTCCCATTTATCAAAATCAGGCAAAAAATTAGTTGCATTTATAACTCTAGCTCCATTAGCCATAAAAAAGTTGGTTATAAAGCTTTCAGTATCTATTGTTATCCAGGATGCATCCTTATCATTTTCAGATGCAGTCTGCACAAATTTGCTGATTGGATGATTCGTAACAGGTGAAATACCACTCCTGACCGGATTAACAGTTGCCCCCGAAAAGAGCATCACGCACATCAGCAATATAGCACTAATATTCTTCTTATAATTCATAGCCAACATGAGGATTATGACAAAGCCCATAATTTCTGCCAAAATCCATTTATTCGAAATAAATCCAATAAGACTGTCATTTATAAAAAAGCAATACACTTCGCCAAAGAATAACGGAAATAGAATCTTCTGCCATTTTTCGAACATTTCTCCTTTGTACTTCCAAATGGCATATATACTCCATATCGTGAAAATAGCAGCAAGCCAGCCATACGATGTTTCCATTCTATTTATATATTTAAACTGAGTAATTCTAGATAGCCACTCCGGAAATCCGATACACATATATATAATCTGAACCAGGAGCATAGTCACCATTACTCCACCAATATATATATCTTTATCTTTCTTTTTTTTATAAAACGTCGCTATTCGAGGATATAGACATAAAAAGAAAGGAGCAAATTGTATATATGTTGACACTTCTGAATTATTTTTCACTTTACTTGTCCTATATGGCAGGTAAACGGTTGACAAGTTTGTAAATAAATCAGATATATCTGCATCGCCACCTACACTGATTCTCTTTCCCGGGTATACAGTACTCACTTCTGCAATCAAATCATCCATATAATTCAGACAAAAATAGACTCCTGACGCACCGACAAAAGCTACCGGTAATGCAATTCTATACCACTCTTTTACAGAAAAGAGCATTTTATCCCTGTCTCTAACCAAACATGCTATAAGCAGCACAATAACAATAATTGCTGCAGGTATCTGACAAGATGGAAACAACGAAAAAGCAAATCCAACAACCATAGGTCCTGCTAAAATTGTCATAAGCCATTGCATCCATTTGCTTTTTGCAGTAAAAAAATAATAGCCAATATCAAAAAGAATCATTGCATACAAAAACACAATAGGCATATGCGGAAGAAACCACCATTGAATACAGGGTGAAAGTGCAATCATGAAGCTTCCGGTAACTGATACTCTCACATTTTTTCTGCACAAAATCATGAACATCTCAAAAGAACACATAAAGAGTAAAATAAGCTGCCCACACCAATACCAACTTAGCCCCACTTCGTTTCCAAACAAAATATATCCCCAGTTTAAGGGTTTGCCCAATGTGATGATACATTTTGCAGGTGCGAAATAATCCAATATCATATTTTCATCACCAACGCTCATGCGATTACTGGTAACTCCATAATCATTGTAATATTGAGAAAAGAAGGTCGGTACCTGGACAGCCCATTCATCGGTTCTTATGCTTCTGTCAGCACCGACAATATCAAACCTGTCATCTTCTTTCTGATCTGATACTGTCGGAAAATAGTAATTATATACGCCAATTGATGAACCATGTAATCTAAAAAAAACACATACCACAAATACTATTGCAGCTAAAAGCCATCTATATTTAAAAAAATAATCTCTTTTCATATATTATTTACTTTCTTTATTAAAAATTACTAATTTACTTATTACATAGTTCAGCACTATAACTATTACCTGTGCAACAACCTTTACCAGCATGCTTTGAAAATGTAACAAAGTAATAAACACCAATAGAATTACCTCTTCAACCACAAGAGTAACTACCCGGCCACCATAAAAAGCCACCATCTGCTTTATAAATTCTTCTAATCCATTTGTTGGAGAATTAAATACCCAGATTCTATTAGTAAGAAAAGCAAACATAACTGTAATAATCCACGACAATATGTTGGCTATAAGTTCGTTAATTCCAAAACTCACATTAAAAAGTGCATACGTAGCAATACTTACCACAAAACTTAAGCCACCAAAGAATAAATATAACAACATCTCTTTATATTTGACATATATCGGGTTAAAAACACGAAGCCCCGGTAATTCCATTATTTTATCAAAAATATCTTTATCTTTCGTCTTCATGTAATTTTTTTTCATCTCTCATTACATTATATAAGTCTATTTCAAAATCCTGCCTGTTTTTAGCATAAATTGTATTCAACATGACTCCGGTAAAAAAGCTTTGAATTGCTGACAATGCAACGAATCCACATACAATCAGCGTTGGGAATTTTTCAACTAATCCTGTCTTAAAATAAGACACCAAAACCGGGATAAAGAAGCCAGCCGATATAAGCATCAACACAAATGCAATTATGCCAAAAAAAGCCATTGGACGATAAGTTCTAAATAGTCTGCATATTGTCTTTAAGACTTTAAATCCATCAGAATAAGTGTTAAGCTTTGATTCACTTCCTGCCGGCCTATCCCTGTAATCAATAACTACATTCGCTATATGCATATTCTTATCTATCGCATGAATACTCATCTCAGTCTCTATTTCAAACCCCTTAGAAAGTACAGGGAACGGTCTTCACAAATCTATATGAAAACGCTCTGTAGCCTGTCATTATATCTTTAATATCATTTTTAAAAAGGACGTTAATAGATTTTCTTACAATACTGTTTCCAAAATTGTGAAAAGGTCTCTTGTTTTCCTCAAAGTAGGTTGATGATAGCCGGTCACCGACTACCATATCAACCTTTTTCTCAAGCACACAATCAACCATATCTCTCACATTTTCGGCGGGATATGTGTCATCACCATCTACCATGATATAGCATTCAGCATCTATTTCTGCAAACATTCTTCTTATGACGTTGCCCTTTCCCTGCTGATACTCATGCCTGACTATGGCTCCATTATTTTTAGCAATTTCCGCTGTCTTATCTGAAGAATTATTATCATATACATATATTACAGCCTCCGGTATTTCTCTTTTGAAATCAGAAACCACTTTTGCAATTGTTTTAGCTTCATTGTAACAAGGTATTAAAACTGCTATTTTATCCATATTCTTATTATCTTCTAAGAGCTTTAAAAGATACTCCTTCCTGTTTCCAACCATATTTTGGCAATGTGTTATATTCGTTTCTATCAGTTGTCAAATGATGCATACCCTTGAGACCATAATTATACACTCTGTAAATATCAACATCTCCACCTGAATAGAATACAGGCTGACCACCATTATCCTTTACCCAGCCATATTTTGAAGTAAGTACATTTACCTCATTGGTATCAGTAGTATACAGGTGATTTGCAAGACCCGGATTGTACAATCTATAAACAGGCTTTCCTGATGTCGGAGCATACCAGCCTACCCCCTCATATTTCCATCCATGTTTAGATGAGAGGACATTTTTCTCATTGGCATCCCTGGTATATAAATGCTCGCCACTTATAGGATTGTACAATCTGTATATTGTAACCTCTTCCGGTCTCCACTGCGCATTAACATTTAGATCTGATGTAATAACATTAATATTCTGATCCCAGCTATACATGTATCCACTCTTTGACAATTCAGGTGATGATGCAGCATGTCCAAACTTAACTCTCTGCTGTGACACCAATTCATTATCCTGCCCATTATCACTTAGATTATAGAAATTAACTGTATATTCAGAATCATTAACACTTGCTGTCTGTCCACTATTGTGTCCTTCTTTAATATAATACTTATATAATCCTGTAAAATCATACTGCCCATTTTTGCAATATGAATTATACAGCCATGAATTGTATCCTATATAGCTGTATGGATCATAATGCTCGCTTCCTCTTCTACCCTCACCTATACCGGCTACTATAAAATGCCAGTAATATTCAGGCCAATTATTGCCGTATCCATTTGCCAGATCAGGATATGCATTTTTATAATAAACAGGATTAAAACAATCCCTGCCCTGTCTGCCCTCTTTCAGACCATATGTCATAAAATGATTCAGTGCCGCATTTTTATCACTTCCAAATGCAGCTTTTAAATCTGAATATCTGTTCAAGTAATAATCAGCATCAAACACAAGGCTGTAGTCTATCCCATTGTATACAGTTCTGCTTACTCCCAAATAGTCTGCAATACCTGTTGCATCTGCGACCCCCAGTCTCTTTAATGAATCATCTGACCCCAAATAGTTTGCCGCATCAGAAGAATTGCTTATATAGGCATGCTCCACAATGATTCCGGGAAATCCTGACATCTTGCTATGACGTATTACACTGTAATAGTCGCACAGTGAACCATCCGCATATTTATCTCCGGACTCTGAATTTCTGATTCTGGTACCCTCATTGGCAAGTCCAAGTGCCACAAGTCTATTAAGAATTTTTCCGGCAACATTTGCTCCCTGATTTCCAATATTAGCATTATAATTGCTATTTGGATAATAAACTGTAGCACCATGTACTCCGGAATTACCTATCGAATTATTATGAATCGATACAAACAAATCTGCATTCTTTGACTTTGCAAATGATACTCTGTCCTCAAGCTCCACAAATGTATCATCATTTCTGGTCATGTAAACATCTACATTTGAATATGCCTCTAGCTCCGCTTTACAGTACTGTGCAATTTTAAGATTCAGATTCTTCTCTATATATGATTTTCCGTTGAATGAGCTTGTAGCACCGCTATCCTTACCACCATGACCTGGATCAAGTACTACAACAAAACGTCCATCAGATGTACACTTAGCTAATTGTGAATCATCTTCAGCAACATCAGACAGAGCCTGTGCTATATTATCAGATGTTTCCTGTAAGTTTCCATCATCACTGATAACATATGTGCTCAATGATGCATCATTTATCTCATCAGCAGATGTACATTCATCCGACTCATCCTGATTTACAACATAAGCATCAGCATCTGTTGTATCTACCTCCTTATCCACTCCAAAGCAAGCATCTATTCCACAATCACTTAATGTAATATTATATACATTTCCATCAATTGTATACGATAATGATTTCACATAGTATTTTCCAACATTGTCAATCCTGCCACTGAACAGGAAGCTATCCTTTTCCAATTGTCCATACAATGTAATTTCTTCGTTTGTATCTTCATTGATTACATCTGCACTCACACCATCAATCTTCGAAGGCTCTGACATACCCACAAGAATTTTGGTCTCATCACCACATTTAATATTAGGTTCTGACACAACAACATACTGCAATATGCCTTTTCCATCAGTTTGATTGCCAACCTCAGTAACATTCTCTGAAGTAGTTATTACATTCTCATCCTCTGCATACACAGTACACACTGACGAAAGCATCAGTACCACTGATAATACAAGCGCCCATATTTTTTTCACAATAATCTCCTTTCTATTTAGCCCTTAGTGCCTTAAACGCAACACCTTCCTGCTTCCATCCATAATGTGGCAATGTGTTGTATTCATTAGTATCTGTAGTCAGATGATGCATTCCCTTAAGTCCATAATTATACACTCTCAAAATATTCACATTTCCACCTGAATAAAACACCGGATTGCCATTATTATCTTTAACCCAGCCATCTCTTGATGTAAGTACATTAACCTCATTTGTATCTGTGGTATATAGATGATTTGCAAGCCCAGGATTGTACAACCTATACACCGGTGTACCACTTGTCGGTGCATGCCAACCAATTCCTTCATATTTCCATCCATGTTTAGATGACAGGACATTTTTTTCGTTGACATCGGTTGTGTACAGATGCTCACCATTGACAGGATTATATAGCCTGTATATAGCTTTCTCTGTCGGAGTAGGTTTCTCATCTATGCTTCCATCATTATACCAGTAGTCCATATCCACTCTAGGTGACTTCATACCGATATCGTAGCCATTGCCACTGCTAGTATACTGCCAGAACGCATATGTAGCATCTGTATAATGATCAGGTGATTTTGAATATGATGCCATCCAAAGCTTATATTTATCTGCCAGTGCCTCACCATCCATATAGGTCTTAAAAAAAGAAGCACTAGCATATATCATAGGGGTATACCCTGCGGCTTTCACCCTGTCACAAAATGCAGACACAATACTCGTATGCTGTTCCTTTGACAATCCGGCCTGCCCGATACGCTGATCCTTAGCAAAACCCTCATAGTCAATTACAAGCGGAAGTGAAATATTGTATTGCTGAACGCGATCAATAAGAAATTGTGCTTCCTCTATTGCTTCATTCTCATTGATAGCCTCAGAGTATACATATACACCAACTCTGATACCTGCCGCAATCGCATTTTTTATCTGTTTCTCATATGAGTATCCCATATTAGGATTATTATCTTCCCTGAGTATACCATCAGTCCTGCCTCGACCACCAACCTTTATAAAAGCAAATGTAATGCCTGCAGCCCGGGCTTTATTCCAGTCTATATTTCCATCATTTCCTCCCTGCCATTTCGACATGTCACATCCAAGCTCTGAATACGATGTAACAGCAGCCCTTGCCAGCACCTCTCCATCATCATTATAAGCATCTGCATCATTATTTTCTTCATTATTGACCGGATATCCATCCTTATCATAATACTTATAATACTCTGCATCCTGTAAATCTTCATAAGTGGGATTATACTTTTCCACCTGATTATCTTCTTCAGCTGCAAGTATCGGTGCATGCATAGATGTGCACATTGTAACAGCTAAAACCAAACCTGTAATATTTTTTAAATACTTCATTTTTTATCCTTCTAATTACTTCTTATATAACTTGTATCATTTAAATCTTTCAATTTGAATTCCCCCATATCATAACTATACTCCACAATAGTAACACTTGTATTGTCAACCCCGGATATGCTTTCTTTTGGAAAAAGCTTCCGCAAATAAAATGCCAACGATGAATGTGCCACTATCAAGACTGTATCTCCGGCCTTATTCTCCGAAATAACACTGTCTACACCTTGCCCAAATCTCTTGCAAAAATCATATTTATTTTCAGCATTCATCGGAGATTTAAAATCCTTATCACCAATATCACCAAAACATTGTGACATGTCAGTAACACCATACTTTTCTGAAATTTCTGCCCAAGTCATTCCTTCAGCATCTCCCCATGAAATGTCATTTAAATCACTTTTCTTTTCAACTTTCAAGTCCTGACCAGCGCCCTCCAGCACCAGCCCGGCTGTGTCATAAGCCCTCTCTAATTCACTGCTATAGGCTGCATCAAACCTGATATTAGACAGTCCCTCTCCAAGCTTATGTGCATTATCCTTTCCGGTCTCAGTAAGTGCAGGACTGCCTGACTGACCAACCATCAATCCCTGTACATTGGTATCTGTCTGTCCATGCCTGACAAAATATATTGTCAAATTACCCGGTGGACTATTCATGCTCGAGCATCCCACAATACCGCAGCTCAATATCACGCATATAAATATATTTATAAATTTTCTCATTCTTTGACCTTTCTACGCATTTGGTACTAGTTTATCATATATTATCTATTATTTAAAGTGGTAAATAGTAACCCGAGAATCCCCTTTGTAACCCAAGACTCCCTCTTTGTAAATGAAAATCCTGTTTTGTAAGCGAGATTCCCGGTTTGTAAAT
>ERZ780162.416-NODE-416-length-34274-cov-8.964727_pt1 | contig 34274 bp, 28 predicted proteins | sample MGYA00511474_ERZ780162 | MGnify/ENA primary metagenome ERZ780162 (study PRJEB29588, sample SAMEA2143633) | human gut metagenome | biome: human gut; feature: human-associated habitat; material: faeces | place: Denmark | collected 2008/2010 ...
AGCCGCCGGAGCGGTGCTTAAGCCGTTAGGCGGGAATTGTGCGGTGTTGCCTTAACGGAATTCTATCATTTTTGCAAGATAAGGAGCCATGCCTTGCCCAACCCCGATACTTACGGCATTTACCTGCACATCCCTTACTGCCGCAGCAAATGCCGCTATTGTGATTTTTACTCTGCCCCCGGCACGCGCGGGGTGCCGGATGAATATGTAACCGCACTGCTGCGCGAACTTTCCAAAAGCTCCCGCAGGCCGGACACGTTATATTTTGGCGGCGGCACCCCCGCCCTGCTGCGGCCGGACCAGGTGCACCGACTGATCAAAGCCGCCGCCCCTCTGCCGGGTGCGGAGATCACGCTGGAAGCCAACCCCGATGTAGTGACGCCGGAAAATCTGGCTGGTTTTGCAGCCGCCGGGGTAACCCGCATCAGCTTTGGGGTACAGAGCGCAGACGACGCCCAGTTGCGCCGCCTGGGCCGCACCCACACCGCTGCTGCCGCCGCGCAGGCGTTTGCCTGGGCGCGGGAGGCAGGCTTCCGGGAGATCTGCGGGGATATTATGCTGGCGCTGCCCTATTATTCCATCGCGGAGTTTGATAAAACCCTTGCCCTGCTGCAGGCGGGTGGCTGCACCCATATTTCGGCCTACCTGCTCAAGATCGAGCCCGGCACCGCCTTTGGCCGCAACCCGCCGCCGGGCCTGCCGGATGCCGACGCCGCCGCGGAGTTTTACCTGTACGCCGTGCAGCGTCTGGCGCAGGAGGGCTACCGGCAATACGAGATCAGCAACTTTGCCTGCCCCGGCCACGAAGGGCGGCACAATCTGCTGTATTGGAACTGTAAAGATTACTGGGGCATTGGTCCGGCGGCCCACAGCTGCCTGGGCAGTGTGCGCCGCTTTTGGCCCAATGACACCGCTGCTTTTATTGCCGGGACTGTTCAAGAGCAGTACGAAGGCCCCTGCAACGCCGAGGATTACCTGATCATGCAGTTGCGCCTTTGCAGCGGGCTGAATCTGACCGAGTATGCGGCCCGGTACGGCGTTCGGTTCGATGCCGGCCAGATGGCATTTTTGCGCCACTGCGCCGCCAGCGGCTATGCTGTGCTGGATGGCGATACCCTGCGGCTGACGCCGAGTGGCATGATCGTGCAGAATGCCATTCTGGAAGAACTGATTTGATTTTCAAAAATATCCGCCGTCCATATGGGTGCTTTGGGCCACTGGCTGGTCGTGCAGCCCCATCGAAACGCCCAGTGCTTCATCCACGCGGCGCATGTCATCTTCCGGAATGCGCCCGGCGCGCTCCCTCAGGCGGCGTTTATCCAGTGTGCGAATTTGTTCGGTCAGCACAATGCTGTCTTTGGCCAGGCCGCAGCGGTTGGCCCGCACGCCGATATGGGTGGGCAGGCGGTTTTTATCCTGCCTGCTGGTGATGGCGGCAGCGATCACGGTGGGGCTGTGCCGGTTGCCGATATCGTTCTGAATGATAAGTACCGGCCTGACTCCCCCCTGCTCCGACCCAACCACCGGGCTGAGATCTGCGTAAAACACTTCACCTCTGTGCACTTCCATAACAAAACCTCCCTGCTGATACTGCAATGCGTTCTGTTTACAGTATAAGCAGGGAGGCTTTATTTTAATCATGAATCGGTGGGGCAAAAAAGCATTGCGATTCTATCTGGCGGGGAATGCAAGTGGTTGCCATATGCCCAACATGCGGGACAGCAAGCATCGTCCCCTACAAATGATTTGCAGCGTTTGCTGCAATCAGCAAGGTTTCCATGCGCCGGGGAGGGGCCTTGAAATGTACCGCAAACCACACAAATGCTTTGCCGTGCTTTACTGCTTGCGGCAAACCATGTATCACTCCACCCGTTCCAACACCACAAACGCACCGGCAAGGCCGGCCTCATGGGTCAAGCTCAAATGAGCCTGCAAATGGTTCTGCGCCATGAAACGGGCGGCTTTACCGGTAAATTCCAGGTAAGGCGCACCGCTTGGCTGGCGCAGGGCGGCGATTTCCGCCATGGAGAACCCGGAAAGGCCGGTGCCGCAGGCTTTCAAAAATGCTTCTTTTGCAGCAAAGTTGGCCGCGGCGGTTTCCGCCTGCTTCTTGCCCGTATGGGCGACAATGAGCTCCTGCTCCGCCGGGGTATACACATGCTGCAAAAATGCCGGGCGGGCAATGCTCTTTTCAATCCGGCCCACATCACACAGGTCTGTGCCAATGCCGTAAATCACAGCAGGCCCTCCTTTTCCAGCGCGGCCAGCAGGGCAGCTTTCTCGTTGGGCAGGCGGCCCTCCATCACGGCGCGCAGCAAGGTGTTCAGCGCCTTACCCACCGCGGGACCGGGGGTGATGCCTGCATCCATCAGGCTGGCCCCGTTCACGGCAAGCTGGCCTACCGTATAACAGGCGGTAGCCGAAAGTTCCAGCATCCGTCCCTCAAAAGCGCGCACCTGCTGTTCGCGCTGCATCACTCCCGCATTGCGGGCATGGGCGGCAAGATCCGCGAGCTTCAGGCGGCAAAGGCGCTGCAAAAATGCGGCACCATAGCGGTTCAGCATGTTCAGGATGCCGGCATCATCGCTGGGCAGGGCACCATCGTGGATAGCAACCAGCGCGCTGGCGCTTTCCACAAGATAAGTAGGCGCCTTGAGCCGCAGCAGGATGCTGCGCGCCATTTTACTTCCGGCCTGGTTGTGGCCAGGGAAATGCGCCGCGCCGTCCGGGCCGACGGTGCGGCATTCCGGCTTGGCCAGATCATGCAGAAAAACACTCCACCGCAGAATGCGGGCATTTTTATCGTCCATGCCCGCCACATCCAGCAGTTCCACCGCCACGGCGGTGTGCTGCCACACATCATAGCAGTGCCAGCGCCCCGGCTGGGTGCAGCCGATGCATGGCTCAATCTCCGGCACCGCCCCGGCAAGAATCCTGCCATAGAGGCTCAGCACTTTGCCCGCAGCGGGGGCGGCCAGCAGCTTATCCAGCTCGGTATAAATGCGCTCGGCGGAAATATTCTGGATGCTCTGCCGCATATCCAGCGCGGCGCGCTCGGTGCCTTTCTCCAGAGCAAAATCCAGCTGGGCGGCCAGCCGCACCGCGCGCAGGATGCGCAGGGCGTCCTCGGCAAAACGTTCTTCCGGGTCGCCCACGCAGCGCATCAGGCAGGCGTGCAGGTCACTGCGGCCGCCGTACAGGTCGATCAGTCCCTCGCCGGGGGCATAAGCCATGGCGTTGATGGTAAAATCCCGCCGGGCAAGATCCGGCTGCACCTGCGGCACAAACTGCACGGCATCCGGGTGGCGGCTGTCATGGTACTGGCCATCCACACGGTAGGTGGTGATTTCGTAGGGGGTGCCGCCCACGATGACGGCAACGGTGCCGTGCTTTTCCCCCGTTAAGATCTGGCGGTAGGCGGAAAACACCGTCCGCACCTGTTCCGGTCTGGCAGAGGTGCATATATCCCAATCGCCGGGGGTACGCCCCAGCAGGCTGTCCCGCACGCAGCCGCCTACGACATAGGCTTCAAACCCGGCGCGGCGCAGTGCCCCCAACAGGCGGGATGCCGCCGCGGGAATGCTGATTTTGATTTGCGGTTCATGGCCAGACAAGGCGGTCACTTCCCCTCTGCAAGTATTTCAGCCGCACGGCGGTTTATCAGCCAAAGTTCCATTCTTCGGCAAGGTCTACACAGCAGGCCACACAATCGCCTTCCTCACGCAGGGCGGCAATCTTAGCTTCAGCTGCTTCGGCATCCGGCATCCAGGTAACAATAAAAAAGTTTTCCGCCGGAACGCCGTAATACACCCAGGTGCCATCGGCACGCACCAGGTCTGCCAGGTGGTCCAGTTCCTCGCCGTCGGTCAGGCCCTGGCCTTCTTCGGCGTAAATCATTTCCGGCTGCACCTGCATGGAATCGATCACGGTAATGCTGCTGTTGATGTAAGTATCGCGGTCGGTGCTCTGGTCGCTGTTTTTCCACGCGGTGGCAAACGCTTTTACAAGCAGCTCCCGCACTTCCAGCATTTTATCGCCTTGCTGATACATGATAACTCTCTGCCTTTCCATTTATAAATATATGAATACAGTATAACACGAAACAGGCCTGCACGCCATAAGAATAGAAAGAATTTTGGCGCGCGCTCCGTAGGGCAATGCCGAACAGTGCTTTACCCCCGCCGCATATACAAAATCGGGTACGGGCCGCCCTGTTCATCCAGCTCACTGCGGCGGTATACGGCAAAGCCCATGTGCCGGTAAAAACCGGCTGCCGCCGGGTTCTGCTCGTTCACGGTTCAGCTCACTCACGCCGTACTGCTCCATGCCAAGGCACAGCAGGCGGGCACCAAGGCCCTGGCCGCGCGCCTCCGGGTCCAGAAAGAGCATTTCCAGCCGGTTCTCCTGCACGCCCATAAAGCCGACCGGTGTGCCGCTTTCATCCTGCGCAACAATCAGGTGTTCCACCCCGCACAGGGCCTGCGGAGCATAAGTACGGATAGCGGCAATTTCCGGCGCAGACAAAAACAGGCGGGTTGCCTGCACAGAGCGCTGCCATACCTCCACCAGCTGTTGGACCAGCTGCGGGGGCCGGGCAGAAACTTCGGCTATTTTCACGGTGATATCCTCTCTTTTGTTTTATGCTTTAAATCCTGTAATAACAAACAACGGGGAGCTGCCAGGCAGTTCCCCGTTGCTTGTTATTATTTAGTTGAACTTAAAGATTTTTTGCGCCACATGGTAGCCCCACAGGGTAATCTTGTGCCCCAGCGTACCGGGCAGGTTGCAGGCACCGGCGACGGAATGGCGGCACTTGTTGTACACGCGCTCATCGTGGTTTTTCAGGTACTGCCACAGCTCGGTCTTTTTTTCAAAAGCCTCCGGGCGGCCATCCATCGTCAGGAACACGCTGGAGATCGCCATCATCATGGACAGATAGTTGAACATGTAGGCGCGCAGTTTTTTCTGGCTTTCCGGCAGAGCATACAGATCCACCGCGTCGATCATGATCTTGGTCACGCGCAACTGCTGGTCCACGCGCTTGACCATCACGCTCTCATTCACGCTCTGGTCATCACGGCCAATAAAGTAACGGTACAGGTCAATATCCATATAGTACAGACGCTGGCAGAGCGGCAGCGGCTGGTAGACGAACACGTTATCAACATAGAAGGTATGCTTGGGCAGCTCCAGGCCGCTGTCACGCAGGATCTGGGTGCGGTAGATGACGGTGTGCATCAAAATGTTCTGGCTCGGCGGGAAACGGCCGATCTCATCCCAGGCAAACACACGGTCCTGCGGCAGAATACTCTTGTAGCTGACGGTGTGGTGGGTGTTATCCACCACATGCTCGTACACATAGTTGCACATCAGCAGGTCCACCGGCTGCTCCATGGCGGCAAAACCGCGCAAGGTCTGCATGACTTTTTGCAGAGCTTCGGCATCCAGCCAGTCGTCAGAGTCCACGACTTTGAAGTACATACCGCTTGCGTTGCGGATGCCCTGGTTGACACCCTCGCCATGGCCACCGTTTTCCTGGTGGATGACCTTGACGATGTTGGGGTATTTTTCAGCATAGGCATCGGCAATTTTGCCGGTGTCGTCCTTGGAGCCGTCATCTACAAGGATGATCTCGGCCTCCTCCCCGGCGGGCAGCAGCGTTTCTACGCAGCGGTCCATATAGGCTGCGGAATTATAACACGGTACGGTAAAGGTGATCAGCTTCATAACAGGCCTCAATTCTTATAGTTTCATGCTTATTTGCGGGGTGCGGGGCCGGTCTGCTGCACATTTTGCAGCCAGTCCTGCCAGGTGCGGCTGGCAAAATCCGCCGTTTGGGTAATCTGCAGCCAGAACTCTGCCATTGGTTCATCATAAATGCCAACGGTGGCGAAACCGGCGGCGCGTGCGGTGGCAATCCCCACGGGGGAATCCTCAAACACGGTTGCCTGCACGGGGTTCTGCACGCCAAAACGGTGCAAAGCATCCAGATATACATCCGGCTTCTTTTTGCCGTCAGGGTTCTTGCAGTCCACCGAAAATTCAAACCAGCGCATCAGCCCGTGGGAGGTCAGCGCGGCTTCGATCAGCGGTGTTTCGGTGCCGGATGCCACGCACATGCGCACACCGCGTGCGTGCATGGCTGCCAGCACCTGCTCAACGCCCGGCTTTACGGTGGCTTCCTGCGCATAGCCGTACCGCGCTTCGGCACGGATCAGCTCTGCGCATTCAGGCTCCGTCAGCGGCACGCCAAGCTGCTGCACAAACATCGCGGCGGTTCCTTCCACCGTAAGGGTCATGTTGGCCATGCGCTGTTCATGGGTGATGGTTTTGCCATATTTTGCAAGGATGCGGTCCGTTACATGGTCCCACATGCCGGTGGAGCACAACAGGGTGCCATCCATATCAAAAATTGCGTAAGGGGTCAGATCCACGGCGTACCTCACAATCGTTTTGGGGTGCAAAATTGTACCCTGCAATAAGCAATACGTTTTAAGGATACTAAATTTTGCAAAAAAAAACAACCCCTCCGGCATAACCATTGCCGGAGGGGCTGCGCACCGGGTGGGTGGCCTGGTGCCTGCTTGCTTGTTTCAAGGTGCAACAAATAGTATTATGGTGAATCAATCATCCATATCTTATTTATGCCCTATTCGTGGTAAATTCCGGTCAGAGCCGCATCCTTCTGCGCACCATTACCGTGTGCGGGTCCAATCGTCGAGAACGATACGGTACCGTCTTAGTACTCCCGGTCGAAGCGGCAGAAGTCATGAACGCCGGAGGGGATCACGTCGTTGTAGACATCTTCCGGCAGGTTATAGGCTTCCTCACTGTCCAGAATACCACGTACCCACTTTGCAAACGAACGAAGGTTCAACATTGCAACCCCATCTCCTTTCTGTCTTTATTATATCCAGCGCAGGGGGATTTTGCAATGCACGCTTTGTACAATCTTACAAAAGTTTTTTGTATATTATAAACTATTTCGTTATTTTGTATATTTTGCAACTGCATCTGTACGCGTTACGCGGACATTTCGTCTTGGTAGTCCTCCCATGCCTCCTGCATGGTATCGGCGGAAAAAAGGAACTCGCCCGTTGCGGAATAAACTTCAATGTGGCCTGCTACATACCGGAATTGTGCTGTCATGGGAACCCCTGCCTTTCTGCTTTACTATGGTTTTATTATAGCAGACATCCAGGGCGATAAACCGGACTTCCAGTCCTCGCAGACGAAAAAGCAGGGTGATAAAGTGTACTTTAAGCCTTTGTGCGGGCCACATAGGCGGCAAAACCGCGCAAAAAGCGCATCATACCCAGCACCCACAGGCACAAAAGGAACCAGAGTGCCGTGTATTTTGGGCACACAAGCCCGGCAAGGTTGCCCCATTCCTGGCTGTAATCCCACACCTCAACATGCAGCAGACGGCGGCAGGCAAACCCGGTGCCCAGTTCCAGCACCGAAACCCCAACCGCGCCGATCCCCGCCAGCAGCGGGGTGGGCAGTGGCAGGCGGCCGAGGGCATCCAGTGCGCAAAGGCAGGCCCCGCCCGCCAAAAACATCGTCCAATGGGTTGTGCCGCGCCAGGCGATCTCCAGTGCAAGGTACGCGGTACCGCCCATGGCAAACAGCACCAGCTGCCCCGGCGCAGCCAGACGGTGGAAACAAACAGACATACAAACGCCCCCTGTACAGTATGGAAGAATGACCCCGTCATCCTTTGCCATAGTATGTGCAGGGGGCGCAGCTTGTAACCATTTTGTAATAAAATTACAGCATTTTATTTGGACAGCTTCTTCAGCAGTTCGCTGCGGGTATCCCACAGGTTCCTGCTCAGGTCAACATAATAGCGGTGCGGGTTTTCAAAGCGCTTTACTTCGTCCCACAGGGTGCCCACCTGGGCTTTGCAGAACTTGCGGATATCAGCCAGGTTGGGGCTGGTGTAAACGCGCTTGCCGTTCTCATAGATCGGGGTGGAAATGCAGCGGGCAGTGCTGTTGACATAGGTGCATTCCTTCCAGGTCTCGATGGGGTCAAACAGGGTAATGCCGTTCTTGGTATCCACCACTTCGTCTGCCATAGTGATCAGGTCTGCCTGGGCTTTGCCGTCCTCATCATAGATACGCCATACCTTTTTCAGGCAGGGAATGGTCATCTTTTCCACGGATTCGGAGAGCTTCATCTTGGGGGTATAGCTGCCGTCATCCTCTTTCACTGCGGCCAGCTTGTACACGCCGCCAAACACGGGGTCGCTCTTGGCGGTGATCATGTTCTCGCCAATGCCAAAGCTGTCCACACGGGCACCCTGCAAAATCAGGTCGCGCACGATGTATTCATCCAGAGAGTTGGAAGCACAGACGGTGCAGTCCGGGTAACCGGCGGCATCCAGCATCTGGCGGGCCTTTTTGGAAAGGTAGGCAATATCGCCGGAGTCAATGCGCACACCTTTGGGGCGCTTGCCCATCGGCTTCAGCACTTCGTCAAACACCTTGATGGCATCGGGCACGCCATGGCGCAGAACGTTGTAGGTATCCACCAGCAGCACGCAGTTGTCCGGGTACATCTCGGCATACTTCTTGAATGCGTCATACTCGGTGGGGAACATCTGCACCCAAGAGTGTGCCATAGTGCCGGATGCCGGGATACCGAAGTCACGGGCAGCCATCACGCAGGAGGTGGAGCTGCAGCCGCCGATGTAGGAAGCGCGGGCGCCAAAGTAGGCGGCGTCATACCCCTGGGCACGGCGGGCGCCAAACTCCATAACCGGGCGGCCAGCGGCAGCGCGGCAGATGCGGTTTGCCTTGGTGGCAATCAGGCACTGATGGTTAAAGGTGACCAGCAGCAGGGTTTCCAGCAGCTGGCACTCAATAGCCGGGCCTTCTACGGTCACAATGGGCTCCTGCGGGAAGATGGGCATGCCCTCTTCAATCGCCCAGATATTGCAGTGCAGCTTAAAGTTGCGCAGATAGTCCAGGAACTGCTCATTGAAAGCACCGGTGGAGCGCAGATAATTGATGTCTTCCTCGGTAAATTTCAGGCTGTCCACTGCGTTGATGAACTGCTCCAGGCCGGCCATAATGGCGTAACCGCCGCCGTCCGGCACCTTGCGGAAGAACATATCAAAGACGGCAATTTTATCCTTATACCCTTCGTCCAGGTAGCCGGCCGACATGGTAAGCTCATAAAAATCCGTCATGGTTGTCAGGTTGCGTTTTACATCCAACATAGTACAATGTACCCCCTTATGGCTGGCTGGTGCCCGCCATTATTCCTTATTTCGATCGTTCGGTTTATTTTTGCGTTTTGGGGTCGGTTGCTCCACACGGCGCACCGTAAGCAGCATAACATACACCCACAAAACCGCATAGACAACAGCCGCTATGATGCAAAGCACAATAACGACCTTGAAATAAGTGCTTGAAAAGAAAGCCTTTACCTTCGCCATGGTATACAACAGCTCGTTGCGGTCCACGCTACTGCCGGCCAAAAGGTCCACCGTGCCAACGGTTTCGCCCTGCATGGTAACGGTAACGGTACCCACCACATCGCCCTGCTTGATGGGCGCGGAGAGGTGCTCCGGAACATTGAAGGTCTTTTCCGTCAGCTCTGCCCCGCCCTGCCGCGGCAAAAGGGTCTGCATATCATCCGCCGGGTAGATCATTACCGTATCCGTCTGGGAGGAATACACAATAGGCAGCTCGGTGATGGGCTGGGTGGTATCCAGCGCCGCGGTTACGGTAAAGGTGGCGAACGCCCAATCCATCAGCTCGGCGGTTTCGGTCAGCGCCGGGCGCGGGTCTTCGTCCGTTTTGGGACTGTGCAGCACCACGCTGACATAGGTTTCGCCGTCCTGGGTGTGCCAGCCCGCAAAATTCTGCCAGTCATCCAGGCTGCCGGTTTTGCCGCCTTTGGTGTAAGAGCGGTAATAGTTGCTGCTGGGCGAAACCAGCTTATCACTGGTCAGGATGGTATAGGGCGAATCATGCTTGGTGGAGGCCGGCATCTGGTAGCTTTCCTCCCCTGCCGCCTGGGCAAAGGCATCATAGCCCATAGCCACCCGCACCAGCAGGTAGGCATCCCGCGCAGTGGTCACGTTGCCGGGATCCAGCCCGCAGGGGTCAGTAAAGGTAGTGCCGGTGCAGCCGATGCGGGCAGCTTCATCGTTCATCATGGCCACAAAGTTATCAATGCTGCTGCCGCTCATATAGTCTGCCACGATATACGCTGCCTCGTTGGCGCTGGGCAGCAGCATGGCATACAGCAGGCTGCGCAGGGTATGGGTCTCGTCTTTCCAGATATCCGCCGTGGAAGCATTTTTGCCGTACAGGTAATCATAGATATAGCCCGGCGCTGTAATGCTGATGGTATCCAGCTGGTCCTGGTAGCTTTCCAGCATCAGGATCATGGTCATCAGCTTGGTCAGGCTGGCGGCGGCCATGGGGGTTTCGCTGTTTTTTTCATAAACAACCAGCCCCGTATCGGTGTTAGCCACATAGGCTGCCTCTGCGGTAACAGAAAATCCCGGTGTCAGGTTGGGGGCATCGGCGGTTTCCTCCGCTGCGGCGGGCAGGACCAGCAGCACCGCCAGCAGCAGTACCGCAAGGCAGGCAGACAGGAATTGTTTCATGGCATGTCCTTTTTGGTTTGTCGGTCCAACCTGTAAAGTTATGTGTCAATACAGGTCAAGCCTTAGTATAGCAAATTCTTTCTGCAAAAAAAAGAGATTATACAAAAAAATCAAAAATAATTTGGGCAGTTTTTTATTGGAAATAAAGATGTCAAGACTAATTCATGGCCCCGGCTGTGGCAAACAGGCGCTCCACTTCGTCCGAAAGGGCTTTGTGCTCCGGTTTGGCCAGGTTGGGGTCCAGGGCCAGCAGGGCTTTGGCTTCCTGCTGGGCAACGGTCAGGGTGCGGGTATCCTGCACAAGGTCCGCCACATGCAGGGTGGGCAGGCCGTGCTGTGCTTCGCCGAAAAAGTCGCCGGGGCCGCGGGTTTCCAGGTCATACTTGGCAACGGCAAAACCATCCGATGTGCGGCACAAAAAGTGCAGCCGCTGGCGTACCGCTTCTCCCTCGTTATCCGAAATCAGGATACAGCAGGAATTCGCCGCACCGCGCCCCACGCGGCCGCGCAGCTGGTGCAGTGCCGAAAGGCCGAACCGCTCTGCATTTTCGATCACCATTACGGTTGCATTGGGCACATCCACACCGACTTCAATCACGGTGGTGCTGACCAGCACATCCAGCTCCCCGGCCTTGAACTGCTGCATCACTTCATCTTTATCTTTCGGCTTCATTTTGCCGTGCAGCAGGCCGATGCGCCGCCCCGGCAGCAGCGGGCAGGCCACCTGCTCGTAATACTGCTTGACGGCTTTCATGTCGGAATCCATTTCGTTTTCCTCAATGGCCGGGCAGACGATATATACCTGATGCCCTGCGGCGATCTGTTTTTCCAGAAAGCCGTACATATCGCGGCGCTTTTTGCCAGTGATGAACCAGGTCTTGATGGGTTTGCGGCCGGGGGGCAGCTCATCCAGGATGGAGATATCCAGATCCCCGTACATCAAAAGCCCCAGAGTACGCGGGATGGGGGTTGCGCTCATGACCAGCAGGTGCGGGTTGTTGGCCTTGCCCGCCAGAATGCCGCGTTGCCGCACGCCAAAGCGGTGCTGTTCGTCCACAATGGCAAGGCCGAGATTTTTGAACACCACGCTGTCCGTCAGCACCGCATGGGTGCCAACCACCAGCCCGGCACGGCCATCCGCAATGGCGGCAAGGGCCACCCGCTTTTCGGCGGCTTTCATGCCGCCCACCAGCAAGGTAACGTTGACGCCAAACGGCTCCAGGCGGTCGGCCAGGTTGGCGGCGTGCTGGCGGGCCAGAATTTCCGTTGGGGCCAGCATGGCGCTCTGCCAGCCATTTTGCGCGGCAAACCAGATGGCCGCAGCGGCCACCAGCGTTTTGCCGCTGCCCACATCGCCCTGCAGCAGACGGTTCATCGGGGTCTGGCCGCACAGATCATGGCAGATTTCTTCCGCCGAGCGGCGCTGTGCCCCGGTGGGTGCATAGGGCAGGCTGCGCCAGAACGGCGCAAGATCCAGCTCCCGCATGGGGGCACCGGTAATTTTGCGGCCATGGCCCCGCATCAAAAATATGCCCAGCTGCAGGATATACAACTCTTCAAAGATCAAACGGCGGCGGGCAGCAGCGGCATCCGCCGCATCCCGCGGGGCATGGATAGCCCGCACAGCGTCCGCTTTGGGCGGCATGCGGTAGCGGGTCAGCAGCTCTGGCGGCAGCGGGTCATCCAGCTGGGCCACATATTCCAGCGCCAGCTGGGCGCAGCGGGTCAGGCGGGCGGCGGGCAGCCCTTCGGTGCTTCCGTAAACCGGCAGCAGGGGCGCCGCAGCAACCTGGGCTTCGGTGCGCACAAGCGGGTGCAGGATTTCCCGCCGGGTCATCATGCCGCCAACGCGGCCCTCGAAATAATATTCGGTTCCAGGTTCCAGCTTTTCCGCCGCATAGGGCGCGTTGAACCAGGAAAGCGCCAGCATTCCCGTATCGTCCCCTGCCAGCACATGGGAGAGCATCCGCCCGCCTTTAATGCGCCGGTCCGGGTCCCGCTGCAGCACCGTTGCCTTTACGCAGCAGTCCACATCAAACGGCGCTGATACTACCGTGTACGGCTGGGAATAATCAATATACCGCCGCGGATAGTGCAGCAGCAGATCCCGGATGGTATAAATGCCGAGCTTGGCAAACTTTTTGGCGTAAGCCGGGCCAACGCCTTTCAGGTATTGGATGTCGCTGTTGATATCCGGCATGGCTGCACCTCCTTCCGGTAGGGTTATAAACAAAGGACGAACATGCGTTTTGATGCACAAGTTCGTCCTTGAATGGTTTTGTCCGTTATGCCGGGATCATTCCACGCTGAGCATATAGTAGTAAACCGGCTGACCGCCATGGATATGGCTGACCTCCACGCTGGAGCCGCACTTGGACTGCACCAGTTCGGTGGTATGTTCGGCATCTTCCTCGCTGACTTCCGCACCGGAGATCACGGTGATGAACTGGCTGTCCTTTTTCTTCATGGAACGTGCCAGGCGGTAGGTCATCTTGGTAATGTCGCTGCCAGTGGCAACGATCTTACCGTTTTCCAGCGCCATGATCTCACCCTTACGGATGGGGCGGCCGTCAAACTCGCTGTCGCGGGCGGCATAGGTAATCAGGCCGGTAGCAACCTTTTCGGCGGCGGCCATCATGTTGACGGCGTTCTCCTCCGGGGCGGCTTCGGGGTCAAAGTTCAGCATAGCGGTCATGCCCTGGGGCACGGTACGGGTAGGCAGAACCAGGACCTTGCGGTCAGCCAGCTTTTCTGCCTGTTCGGCAGCCATGATGATGTTTTTATTGTTGGGCAGCACCAGAACGGTCTTGGCGGGCACGCTCTGGATGGCAGCCAGGATATCCTCGGTTGCCGGGTTCATGGTCTGGCCGCCGGAAACAACGGCATCCACGCCCAGGTCCTCAAACACGGATTTCAGTCCATCGCCCGCCGCCACGGCAACAAAGCCATAGGCGCGGTCTGGGTCAACTGCAGCGTAAACAAAAGTTTCCTTTGCACCGGTCTCGGCAGCCTTTTCCTCTGCTTCGGCCTGCTTTTCCAGGCCCTTGGCCTGCTTCTGGCGGGCCAGGAACTGCTCGTGCATGTTCTCGATCTTAAAATTGGTCAGGTAGCCATACTTGATGGCCTCGCTCAGCATCATGCCGGGGTCAGCCGTATGCACATGGCAGTTGGCCACATCGTCATCCTCGATCACAACAACAGAGTCGCCGTTGGATTCCAGGAAAGCGCGCAGGCGGGTGATGCTTGCTCCGGGATCCTTATGGATCAGGAACTGGGTGCAGTAGCCGTTTTTGATATCCTCAACCTTCATCAGGTCGTCGGCAAACACGCCCTTGCCTGCTGCGCTGGAATCCAGCTTCGGCTTGGCGGCAACCTCGGCACCGGCAACGATCTCGCCGCCGTCAAACACCTGCTTCATGCCCTCAAACACCAGCATGATGCCCTGGCCGCCGGCATCCACAACGCCAGCCTTTTTCAGCACAGGCAGCAGGTTGGGGGTGTCCTCCAGAGCTTTCTGGCCAGCTTCGCACACGGTGGCCCACAGCTGCGGCACATCGTCGGTTTCAGCGGCAACGGCAGCCTCGGCAGCCAGGCGGGTAACGGTCAGGATGGTGCCCTCGGTGGGCTTCATGACCGCCTTGTAAGCAGCTTCCACGCCCATCTGCAGGGCTTTGGCCAGGTCAGCGGCCTCGGCATCGGTTTTACCGGCCAGCGCCTTGGAAAAACCGCGGAACAGCAGGCTGGTGACAACGCCGGAGTTGCCGCGCGCACCGCGCAGCATGGCGGAAGCAGCGCTCTTGCTGGCTTCGGCCACCGTGCAGGTATCCGGCATGGCGTTCAGCTCGCTCAAGGCCGCGCCGATCGTCATGCTCATATTGGTACCTGTATCACCATCCGGCACAGGGAAAACGTTCAGCTCGTCCACGCGGGTACGTTGATTTGCAATATTGTTGGCGCCGGAAATGATGGCGTCGCGCAGTGTCTTACCAGTAATCATTCTAACAGTTGCACCTCATTGTAATTTTTGGGGAAACAAGCCGCCGGGGCAAATGCCAGCCGGGGCCCCCGCCGCTTTATTCGTCAATGATATCATCAACAAACACATCAATGCGGGCCACTTTCAGGCCGGTTGCATGTTCAACTTCATCTTTAACGCGGTGGGTAATGCTTTGCGTGATGGAAGCGATGTTCAGGCCATACCCCACTTTGATGTGCAGGGTGATGACCAGCCGCCCTTCCTGCTGGCTTACGGTAACGCCTTTTTCGGGCAGGGAGCCGTTGCGCAGCGCTTCGCGCACTGTGCTGGCGGCAGAGCTTTGGCCCATGGCGGCAATACCGTAACAGTTTTTGGCAGCTTCGGCCACAAGGCCCGAGAAGTAATCATTCGTAAGCGAAATATGTCCCAAAGGATTCACTCGTGTGATCATTTGCGTTCCTCCCTATGGAATACAGATGAATTCCCAGCTTCGGGTTTACCCCTTTTGCCGGGTTCCATGTGCGTCAGTTACAGCTAACGCAATTCTATTATACACGATTTGTTTCGGTTTGAACAGAGCTTTTTGTAAAAAGCCCTGCCGAAAAGGGAACAAAATTTGCAGCCTAATTTTTTACATCGGTTTTAACAATCCATTCACAAAGTTCTCCCAAACGGCGCGTATACTTAATATTAGTAAAGGTCGTACTTTTAACGCCCGCCCCGGCAGTAGATGCGGGGCGCAGCAAAAGCCGCCGTACACAGTGCTTTCCCTTTCCATCAAGACAACCTGCAAAGGAGTTATTTTCCGCCATGAATCTGTTGTTCTTTTTAACGCCAAAACAGGACGTTTTATTTATCTATGAAGATTTTACCCTGCGCCAGACCCTTGAAAAATGGTCCAACCAGCGCTTTGCCACCATTCCGGTATTAAAACGCAACGGCGAATACCTGGGTACCATGACCGAGGGCGACATTTTATGGGGCATCAAAAGCATTCACGGGCTGGATATTGACGCCAGCGAGGATATCCCCATCGCCTCTTTCCCCCGCCGCCGGGATTACAAGGCAGTTCCCGTTACCACTGACATGCACGCTTTGCTGAACGCCGCCGTTGACCAGAATTTTGTTCCCGTGGTGGATGACCGCAACGTATTTATCGGCATTGTACGCCGTACCGCAATTTTGCAGCAGGTTGCCAAAGACTATGAGAGCCCAAAGGGCAATGTGATCCCGGAAACCGCTAAAAGCAAAGCCCGCAAGGAGGCGGCATTTGTGTAAGAATACCCGGTTGTTTGCACCGCATTTTTAATGTGTTTTATTCCACCGTGACCACCGGGGCGCACATTGTATGCCCGCCAACCTGGCGGCATATCAATGCCAACGCAAAGACGTCACATATTTTAACAAGCCGTACACACAGCAAACAGCCGCGGGCGAACGATGTTCGCCCTTACCAAGACATTTAAGGCAACACCGCACAATTCCCGCCTTGCGGCTTAAGCACCGCTCCGGCAGCTGCGGTACGGCATCTGCGTTGCCAAAATGCTCGATAAGACATCCAGTATTATCTGCGCTTTTGGCTTGGCATATGCCGCACCTCGCTCGCCGTATCGGCACTTAGAATTATGCGGTATTGCCTTATATTTTTAACTTTCCTGTTCATCCGCAAACTGTAAACTAAAAGCGCAAAACATCCCCCGCAAGTCAGCGATTGCTGCACCTGCGGGGGATGTTTCAACTTTATTTTTGCAGAACGTTGAAAGTTCTGCGTTTTTTATTTTTTAGTAGAACCAGCCGTTTTCAGTTTCTTCGGCTCGTTTGCGTTCCTGTTCTGCTTTTTTGGTCAGGCGCTTTTTGCGATGTTTGTGGCCTAGAATGGACAGGATAACCAGCAGCACCGCTGCCACGGCACCGCCGATCAGAATCGGCAGCGGAATGCCGGGCTTTTCTACTGCGGCAAGGGTCGTTTCGTCCGTCATGGCGGTAAACACCAGATAGCTGCCGTCCTCGGTGGTGTCTACTTTGCGCCAGCTGCCGTCAGCATCACGCAGGTATACCACAGTATTGTCCGAAGGTGCCAGATAATGCAGCACATGGCTGGCGGAGTGGTCCTCCGGCAGGGTGATTTCCCAGCATTCCAGCAGCGTTCCCACCGCGCCGGGGCCTTCGCTGGACGGGGTCAGCGTTACTTCCGCCGTGCCAAAAGCGCCCTCTGCCAACAGGATGGGCAGACCGTTGCGGGTATCGCCGCTCTGCACCACGGAATCCAGCGGGGTGTATACTGCTTCAATCGTCTGGTCAAACACAACATGATCATGGTCAAAGTCCGACCATTCTGCCGTATAGCCGCCCTTGGCAGGCGGCTCCGGCGCATTGGCCATATCAAAGGCCGCACCGTACTCCACCGTAACGGCTGCCACCGTGACCTGGCTGGCAACAAAATTCAGGGTAACATTGCGGAATTCATCCGGCATGCCCTCCTGTGCCGTCAGGTCACAGAATTCCTGGAACGAAAGCGGTTCCGCCTGACCTGCATAACTTACGCCGTCAATGCCGCCCAGCGTTTCGCTGACAAAATAGTTGCCGCTCTGCTCGGACTCGGAATCCTGAAGCGCGCTGTTCAGGTTGGTGATGGAATTGCTGCTTTCCAGCCCACCGGCAATCGCGCCGACATACTCATCGCCATCCGCCAGCACAAAGCTGCGGCTGCCGGTAATGGTAAAGCCGCTGCCCGCAATGCCGCCGACATAGTTATCACCGCTCAGGCGGCACTTGGCTGCGCTGCGGCGGATGATGGACTTGCTCTGCCCGGCAATACCTCCAACATAATCCGCATCGTCCGATTCCAGATTGCCAAAGTTATAGCTTTGCAGCACCGAGCCCATATCCATGCTGCCAACGATGCCACCGCCGCCTTTTTTCTTGACATTGACAGCCCCCTTATTGATGCAGTCCCGCACCACGATGCGGGTCTTGTAGGTCACATTCAGTGAGCTGCTGCCGCTGGTTTTGGTATCATCTTCGGGGTCCAGGTCGTTTTCACGGGCCATGGCGCCGGTAATGCCGCCTGCATTGATATCGGCGTTTACCTCGCCAAGGTTCATGCAGTTGAACACTTTACCTTCGGTATCGCCATCGGTATCGCTGTCTGAAACATCTTCAAACAGGTTGTTGTCGTCCTCGCTCTGGTCTGCAGCACCAGCCAGCGTATCGCCAATTTTGTTCAGCTGGCTGCTGATGGCCTGCACATCCTGGATCAAAGCCTGGGTGTGGCTGCCGGTGTTGGTGTTCAGGCTGCTGACACCGTCAATGATGGAAGCCAGGCTGCCGTTCAGGCTGCTGCGGGCTGCGGTGATGGAATCGCGGTCGCTCAACGTAATACTGGGCACCGTCAGGTCAATGTTGCTGTCGATCTGGCCTTCGCCGCCATGGTCGATGGTCACATCACCGTCAGCGTCACCGCCGCCTTCCCCGCCAAAATCGAGATCCACATCAAAAGTGGGTTCATTGCGGCGGGGGCGGCCATGTGCTTCGCCCTCGCGGTCGTCCTCGCTCTGCTCTGCGGGCTGATCGTCAGGCTGGTCCGGCTCCGGGGCAGGCGCCGCAGTCGGATCCGGGTCAGGGGCCTCGGTGGGGGCTTCCGTCACGGCCGGCGCTTGCGTCACAGCCGGCGTTTCGGTGGGTTCCGGGGTTTCCTCCGGTTCTTCGGTCGGCTCCGGGGTGGGCACCAGCTCAATGGTGCCGTTGATGTTGCCATTGCCGGACCCGTTGGCGTTGCCGTTGCCGCTGCCATTGATCGTACCCTGCCCGGTCAGTTTGGTTAGGTTGGTAATGTTGATGGTCTGGGTGCCGATATCAAACCCGTTGACCGTCTTATCGATCAGGGTATCCACGGCTTCGCGCGCGCTGTCCACCCGGCCGGTCAGGTCATTCAGCTGGCTGGTCAGCTCACTGGAAGAAGCCGAGGCATCGTTGGTGGCCTTGTTCATCAGGGCAGAAAGGGTATTCAGTTCGCCCTGCAATTCCTGCAAGGTATCCTGGTTATATTGCAGCACGCTGGAGGGTTCCATCTGGCCCACAATGCCGCCGCCCTCCTTGCGGGCGTTGACGGTGCCATAGTTCACGCAGCCTTCCACATAGCCGGTCTGGCTGCCGGCAATACCGCCGACATTATAGCCAATGTGGCTGTAGCCAATGGTTCCGCGGTTGATGCAGGCGCGCAGCACACCGGCATTGTTGCCCGCAATGCCGCCTGCATCGGTCACATCGTTGGCCTTTTCGGTTTTCAGCACATTGTCCAGGGTCAGGTCATTCAGCTTGACTTCGTTCTGGCTCACGGTGGTATTCACGCTGGCCGCATTGGTGCAGTTGGCAGCCACGCCGTCATTCTGGCCCACAACGCCGCCCACAAAGTGGCTGCCGTACACTGTGCCGCTTACCGTGCAGCCGTTGATACTGCCCTTGACCGTATTGACACCGGCAATGCCGCCAATCTGGCTGGTGCCGGATACCACGCCGTCAAACGCGCAATTTTCAATCGTACCGGCGTTACTGCCCGCAATGCCGCCCACGCTGGCGCGGGTGCCGCCCGGCTTGATGCGGCCCTTTACCGTCATATCGCGCACCAGGGCCCCCTGCTGCACATAGCGAAACAGGCCCTGCACGCTGCCGTCCTGGCTGAGGGAAAGGCCGGTAATGGCGTGGTTCTGGCCTTCCCATGTGCCGCCAAAGCTGGGGATACCATTAAAGTCAACGCTGGAAAGGTCAATATCGGCTTCCAGCACAACGGTGCGGTTCTGGCTCCAACTGTCCAGGCGGCAGTTCTTGGCCAGCTGGATCAGGTCATCCGCACTGGAAAGGTAGACCGTATCTTTTGGGGCCGTATCCTGCACGGTTTCGGTCTGGGCGGTGTCGGCTTCCTCGGCAAACACCTGGGCGGGCAGCATGGCCCCCAGCATACACAGGCAGATACACACAGAGAGGAGTTTTTCCAGCGTGCGTTTTGCTGTATTGCGTTCCATCAGACTTCCTCCCCTTCCGTATAATTTTCTGCCCATTCAGCCGCCGCTTGTTCCTTGCTTTCCGGCAGATAAAAATCAGGCTTTGTTGGTTCTATCGTTGTGCCGCTGGTAACAGAGGCATTCAACGTACCGTTCAACGTACCCTTGATCTCGGCATCGATCACACCGTTCACATAGCCGCGCACCCGGCCGCTGACGCGCATGTTGCCGCTGGCCGTGCGGTTGACGCGGGACAGATCCACAGGAACTTTTACATCAAAGCTGGTGCGCTCCACAATGGTATCGCCGATGAGCAGGATCTGGGGCAGAACCGCCATAACCAGCACAATGGAAATGACCGTGCCGCGGCCCAGGCAGGTGCCGATGGCAGCGATGACCGGATTGGTGGTCATAACGCCGATCAGCGCACCGGCCACCGCCAGAATGGTGCCGGATGTAAAGATGGTAGGGAACGCTTCGTTCAATGCGGCGACAATTGCCTCTTTGGGCCGCATTTCTTTTTTCAGGTCAGTGTAATGGCTGGAAATAACGATAGCATAGTCAATGTTTGCACCCATCTGGATGGAGTTGACAATCAGGTAACCCAGGAAGTACAGCGACTCATGTTGGATGGTCGGCACCGAGAAGTTGATCCAGATACTGCCCTGAATGACAACGATGAGCAGCACCGGCAGACCGGCCGATTTGAAGGTGAACAGCAGGATAATGACAACAAACAAAGCGGACAGCACACTGATCAGCATATTATCCTCGCCAAAGGAGCTGGACAGGTCTTTGACGTTGGTGGAATTACCGACAATGTAGGTATCGCTGCTGTAATATTTGGCGATCATAGCGTGCATCGTATCCAGGAAGTCCATGGTCTCGTCACTTTCTTCCGGCAGGTTCAGGTAGACAACCAGGCGGCTGTATTTATCGCTTTGCAGCTGCAGCTGTGCCTTGTTCAGCTGTTCAAACAGGTCATCCAGCGTTTCCTGAATGTCGCCGTCCAGCGTAATGTTGCCGTCTTTCATCTCCCGCTGCAGGAACATGAACATATCAAACAGCGGTACTTTATAATCGCCAAGGCCGCTGATCAACTTGCCGTATTCGTTCTGGTCCACGGCATAGGCGGCGTACAGGGCTTCGGCCACCTCGTAATCCAGCCCGGCCAGTTCCGACATCTGGCGCGGGGTCAGGGCATCGGCCAGTTTGTAGCCATCCATAGCGTCAATGTTGGCCAGGCCCTGGGTGGATTTTACTTCCGCGCAGGAATCCAGGTCCTTGAGCAGCTGGCGTTCGGAATCATAATCCCCTGTCGGCACGATCACCGCCACCATGTTGTTGACACCAAAAGTGTTCTTGATTTTCTGGTGGGCAATCTGGCTTTCACTCTGCTTGGCGGTGACCAGGTCTGTATAGCTGTAGCAGTAGGGGCACTTGTTGGCCAGCACTGCGGTGACTACAACCACAACGGCAAAAATCGGCGGGACAATAAACCGGGTGGCGACATCAAACTTGCCCAGGAAGGTGATCTTGGGGATCAGGTTTTTATGGCGGGTTGCATCGATCTTTTTGCTGAACAGCATCAGCAGGCCGGGCATCAAGGTAAACACCGACAGCAAGCTGAACAGAATAGCCTTGATCAGCACGGTTGCCATATCGCGGCCAATGCCAAAGTGCATGAACGCCAAAGCCCCCAAGCCGGAAATGGTGGTCAGAGAGGAAGAGCTGATTTCGGGGATTGCCTTGGACAATGCCGCGATACAGGCCTCCCGCGTATCCTTGGTTTCGTGCTCATCCGAGAAGCGGTGGCACAGGATGATGGCGTAGTCAATGGCCAGTGCCAGCTGCAGAATAACGGTAACGGAGTTGGAGATAAAGGAAATGGTGCCACACAGGAAGTTGGTGCCCATATTCAGCAAAGCCGCCGCGCCAAAGGTCATAATCAGAACCGGAACCTCGGCATAGGAACGGGACGTAAGGGTAAGCACCAGCACGATGACGATGGCCGCCAGTACCAGAATGACGCTCATCTCGCTTTGCAGGTCTGCGGAGGTATCCACGCCGACTTCGGTATCAATATAGGTATCGTACCCGGCCAGCATATCCCGGATGGTATGCAGCGCATGGACGCTGATATCGTCCGTTGTGGTACCGTCAAACGTTACGCTGAACAGCGCCGAAGCGGATTTGTAGTGGTCCGTGGTATCATCAAAATCCACGCTGGTAACGCCATCAATGCTTTCCAGGTCACTGCAGATATTCTCGGCGGTTTCATATGTAACATTGGAAACCATCACGCGGGCTGTGCCGTATGTAACAAAGTTATCATTCATCACGGTCAGGCCCTGGCGGGTTTCGGTATCCTCCGGCAGGTAGGTAGTAATATCATTTTCCACCTTGACCCAGCCGGTTGCTACAATACTGAAAATTAACGCAAATGCATAAAGCAGAAAGAACAGGTTGCGCTTATCCACAATAAAGGTAGCGATTTTTTCCATACCGCTGCCTTTTGGCTTTTGCTCCTCCATATACACACTCCTTACCTGATTAACCACAGTACCAAAAGCACAAAACCAACAGCACCGTGCATGGTTTGCCGGTGCACGGTGTGTGGCTGTGCCTTTCCCGTACTTAACACCAATAATTTTATCGGCACTCTCCTGCCCTATTTTTATATGGAACCGGACGCAGAGAGCACTTTATTTATATCATCTTTATTATAAGGATTTTTGTGTCAGAAAGAAATGGATATATCTTGAACATTTTCAAAATCACACTGTCAAATTCTCGTTTTTGTACAAAAATAAAGCCGTGATTTGTGTATTTCGCGCAAAGGGGATCCAGGTGGCTGACATACAAAAACCGCCCCGCGGTTTACACCACGGGGCGGTTTGGAAAAGATTCAAGTAAGAAGAATTACTTCAGCTCAACCTTAGCGCCGACTTCTTCCAGCTTCTTCTTCATTTCCTCAGCGTCAGCCTTGGAAGCCTGCTCCTTCAGCTTAGCGTTGGCAGTCTCAACGAGCTTCTTAGCTTCCATCAGAGAAGCGCCGGTCAGCTCCTTAACAGCCTTGATGACCTGCATCTTGTTAGCGCCGACATCAGCCAGGATGACATCGAACTCGGTCTTCTCTTCCTCAGCAGGAGCAGCAGCGCCAGCAGCAGCCGGAGCGGCAGCAGCAACAGCGGAAACGCCGAACTCTTCGCAAATGGTATCAACGAGCTCTTTCAGCTCGAGAACGGTCATAGTCTTGACAGACTCGACAATGGCAGTGATCTTTTCAGAAGCCATGGTAGTTACCTCCATAATTTTTATAATTGTTTGTGTGCGGCGGTTTTGTTGAGGTTTACGCCGCTTTCCTCATGCTGCAAGATAAATCAGGCAGCGGGGGTTTCTTCCTGCTTGTCGACGATCCCCTGGATCGCAACAGCCAGACCGCCGATGATCCCGTTGAGGGAGCCAGCCAGCATAGAGAGCAGGCCTTCGCGGTTGGGCATGGTGGACAGGCTCTTGACGCCAGCGGCATCCAGCACCTGGCCGTCGCAGAAGCCACCCTTAACAGTGAAGCGCTTGGACTTGTCTGCGTCAGCAACCTTGCACAGGATGCGGGCAGCAGCAGCCGGGTCCTCAGCAGACAGAGCAATTGCGGTATCACCCTTGAAGTACTCAGCAATAGCTTCGTACTGGGTGCCAGCAACAGCACGGCGCAGCATGGTGTTTTTGACAACCATGTACTCAACGCCAGCTTCACGCAGTTCCTTACGCATCTTGGTATCATCAGCAACGCTGATGCCGTTGTAAGAAACGACAACGCCAGCCAGAGAACCAGCGATCTTGGTGTTCAGTTCTGCAACATAAGCCTTCTTGGCTTCCAGAATCTTTGCACTGGGCATTTGTTTTCACCTCATTCCGCTTGTAAGATATACAGGCAAGCGGCTCTATCAAAAGAAAAAGCCACTTTCCCGTTGCCGGGAAAATGGCTTTGAAGCAAATTCAAAACGCACGTTTCTCGGCAGGTGGGTCAAACCCGTTAGGCCCCAAAGGGCGCCTGCTGTCTTAAAAACAGCTTAATTATAATAGCACGGGAATGTGCGTTTGTCAAGCATTTTTTAAGAGAAAATTCTCTTATACACCATACTTGTTGGTGGCAACGCGAACGCCGGGGCCCATGGTGGTGGCGATGGTTGCGCTCTTGAAGTACTGGCCCTTGGCAGCAGCCGGCTTAGCCTTAGCAATGGCTTCCAGGACGGTATCCAGGTTGGCCATCAGCTTTTCAGCGCCAAAAGAAGCCTTGCCAACGGGAACATGGATGATGTTCTGCTTGTCCAGGCGGTACTCGATCTTACCGGCTTTGGCATCGGTAACAGCCTTGCCAACGTCGGGGGTAACGGTGCCAGCCTTCGGGTTCGGCATCAGACCACGAGGTCCGAGGATCTTACCCAAGCGGCCAACGCGGCCCATCATATCCGGGGTGGTAACCAGAACATCGAAGTCCAGGTAGCCGCCCTGGATCTTGGCGATCAGATCATCATCGCCAACTTCCTGAGCACCGGCAGCCTCAGCAGCCTTAGCAGCGTCGCCCTTGCAGATAGCAACAACGCGAACGTTTTTGCCAGTGCCGTTGGGCAGAACAACAGCGCCGCGGACCTGCTGATCAGCATGGCGGCTGTCAACGCCAAGGCGGACATGCAGCTCAACGGTCTCGTCGAACTTAGCCTTAGCGGTCTTGCAGCACAGCTCCAGGGCTTCCTGGGGCTCGTAGGTCTTGGTACGGTCGATCAGCTTAGCGCTGTCGACATAATGTTTACCGTGATTCATTACTTTATTCCTCCATTGTGGTAGTTATCGGATTTATCCTCCCACGCAAAAGAGCTTGATCAGCCCTCGACGGTGACGCCCATGCTGCGGCAGGTGCCCTTGATCATGCTGACGGCAGCTTCCAGAGAAGCAGCGTTCAGGTCAGGCATTTTGGTCTTGGCGATCTCTTCGGCCTGAGCCAGAGTGATGGAGCCAACCTTGTTCTTGTTGGGCACGCCAGAGGCGGTGTCGATGCCAGCGGCCTTCTTGATCAGGACCGGAGCCGGCGGGGTCTTGGTGATGAAGCTGAAGGAACGGTCAGCGTAAACAGTGATGACAACGGGGATGATCATGCCGATCTGGCCCTTGGTACGTTCGTTGAACTCCTTGGTGAACGCCATGATGTTAACGCCCTTCTGGCCCAGAGCAGGACCAACAGGGGGAGCCGGAGTTGCCTTGCCGGCGGGAATTTGCAGCTTAATGTAGCCAGTGATTTTCTGTGCCATGATAAATTGCACCTCCAAAATTTGTGGTGAGTTGCGGCCCGCGGTGCAGGCCTCCCACGAGCATGCGACTCTCGCACGCTCTATAAAAACTGCTCATGCGCAGTTTCTACCGGAATTACTTGCCTGTTGCCAGGCGATTTGCGCTAAGTTCCGCTTACAGAAGTTTGACTTCGTGCAGACCAAGTTCTGCCGGGATTTCGCGGCCAAACATGTTGATCTTGATGCGGACCTTGCGTTCGTCGAGATTGATCTCTTCCACCGTACCGATGGAACCTTCCATTGTGCCGGAAGTGATCTCGACATTGTCGCCCACGGCATAATCGACTTCGGGCGCGGCAACGCCGTTATCAACGCCGAGCTTGGCGACTTCCTCCTCCGAGAGGGGTTCCGGCTTGGAAGCCGGGCCGACAAAACCGGTGCAGCCGCGGGTGTTGCGGACAATGTACCAGGTATTATCGTTCATGACCATTTTGACAAAGACATAGCCGGGGTAGATCTTGCGCTGAACTTCTTTTTCGCCGATCTTATTGCCGGTTTTATCAAACTGATCCTCCATCACGGTCTCGGTGGGGACCTTGACATCGCAGATAAGATCCTGAATGCGGCGGTTTTCCACCATGGTCATCAGATCCGTTGCGACTTTGTTTTCATAGCCGGAATAGGTATGCACAACATACCAATATGCTTGTTCAGCCATAGTTGCCTCCGCTCAAAAGCCGGTTCACGCGCCGATCAGCAGGTGAATGATACCGCCAAACGCCATGTCCAGCAGCACCAGCACAACAGCCGCGATTACCACAACCACAATAACGGTAATGGTGTTGTTGCGGGTGTCTTCCTTGCTGGGCCACACAACCTTTTTCAGCTCGCTTTTGGTATCACGGAAATACTTGGTGATACGGCCAAAAAAGTTCTTGACCTTGGCAGTGAAGGGAACCTTCTTTTTGCCGTCATTTGCCTTAGCCTTTTTGTCGGCTTTGGCTTCTTCCGGCTTGGCGGCGGTCTGGTTTACCGCTTTGTTATCAGCCATCTTAAAAGCTCCTTCAAACTTACTTTGTTTCGCGGTGAACAGTATGCTTCTTGCAGAAACGGCAATACTTCTTCATCTCAAGACGATCCGGATTGTTCTTCTTGTTCTTTTCCTTGTTGTAGTTACGCTGCTTGCACTCGGTGCAGGCCAGGGTGATCTTGACAGTCATTCGTTCGGCACCTCCAATTAACGGTTTATACGGGTGCAGCACCGAAGTTAAAGCTTGATGCTTTGCGCTGCGCCCAAAGGCCTCCCTCGTTGTGCAAAGGGTTGCCGCCCTTTGCGCCCGCGGGCCCTGTGCCTAAAAATGGGCACAAAAAAATAGACCCGCAAAAGAGGTATTACTATAATAGCATACCAACCCCCGTGCGTCAAGGGGGGCAGGCAGAAAAAAATCACGTTATCTGCCCAAAAGTTTATCGCCTATTCCAGCGGGATATCGATCTCATCCTGCATGGCGAACGAGTAGATGGTCAGCTTTGTTACCGGCACCGGCAAACGCAGGGCAAATGCACGGCGGTACAGCCGCAGCTGCGCGGCATAGCTCTCAATATAATAGGTGGCATTGCGGCTTTTATCGGTTTTATAGTCCAGAATTTCGGCGTGGTCGTCAAACACCAGCACCACATCGGCAATGCCCTGCACCAGCACCGGGGCTTTGGCCGCTCTCCCCTGCCCCGCCGCTTCGGGGACGACTTCTCCGGCCGGCAGCGCGGTAATGAACGGTTCTTCCCGCAGGACCTGGCGGGCAGCGGCAATGCGCTGCCATACCCCGCTGGCAAAAAACGGGCGTACCTGTTCCAGATCCAGCACTTTGGCCAGCTCCGGGTCCAGCAGGTGCAGGTCCAGCTGGCGCTGCACTTCGGCTTCCAGCTCTGGCGGCTGTGGGCCAAAGGGGACGCTCTGCAAAAACGCATGGATGGCCGTGCCGCGTTCCGCCCCGGTCATGCCGGACTTTTGCAAAAAGGCCGGGCGGCGCAGGGTCAGTTCCTGTTTGGTGTGGGTCACGGCGCTGACACTGACTTTAACCGGGATGGTTTCCAGCGCTTTGTTGGGGCTTTGCCATGTAAACGCTTCCAGCAGGCGTTCGGTCAGGGCATCGTCCGGCAGGGCCGGGGCTTCCGGCTCCGCTGCCTGCACCGCGGGGGGCGGGTCCAGCAGGCGGATGTTCAGCGGCGCTTCCGTTGGGATATGATGGGGCAGCAGCTCGCTGTATTTCCACAGTTCCTCGCTGGCCGGGTGCAGCATAGCTGCCGTCAGCAGCCAGAGCGCCCAGTTCTGTGCCCCCAGCATGGCTTCGGCATCCGTTGCCTCGGCGCTGGCAAACATGGCCGGATTTTTCAATTCACTTTCCGGTCTTTTCAGCGGTACCGTAATGATCAGCGCATCCTGCGCACGGGTCAGCGCCACATATAAAATGCGCATTTCCTCGCTGAGTGTTTCACGTTTGATCGTCTGCGCCACGGCGGTATAAGGCAGCGTTTTGTAGCGGCTGGCACTGCTGCCCGCGCGCAGCATCAGGCCAATGCCCAGCTCCTTATGATACAGCACCGGATAGATGGCATCGCTCTGGTTGAACTTGTGGGAGGTGTTGGCCACAAACACCACCGGGAATTCCAGCCCTTTGGAGCGGTGGACCGTCATAATGCTCACGCAGCCGGGGCGGCTTTGGCCAATGGAAGGCGCCTGCACCCCGCTGCCCGCCTTGGCGGCATCCATTGCGCGCACCAGGGCCGAAAGACCGCGCGCCCCGGCGTTCGCTGCCCACGCGGCAAATGCCAGCAGGTCATCCCGGCAGCGGGCACCGTCCGGCATGGCGCCGACCGCCGCCAGGTAACCCGTGCGGGCAAACAGCTCTTCGATCAGCTGCCCCACCGTCAGGGTACGGGCCAGCTCGCGGTAAACCTCCATATCCTGCAAAAACGGTGCAAAGCGCGGGTCGCTGCCGTGCAGCACCGCCGCATACAGGCTGCCGCCGCGCACAGCCGCGCGCAGCTGCACCAGATCATCCGGCGTGTAAGGGTACAGCGGGCTGAGCAGCACAGAGGAAAGCTCCACATCCTGTGCCGGGTTATCCAGCACACGCAGCAGTGCGGCAAAGGGGCGCACATGAGGGGCGTCCAGCAGGTCAGCCGCCACATCGGCATAAACCGGGATATCCAGCGCGGTCAGGGCAGCTTCATACAGCGCAAAGTCCGAACGGCCGCGCAGCAGAATACAGAAATCGTCATACTGGCAGGGGCGGGTTTTGTCGGGTTCGGCGTCCCGCACGGGGTAACCATCCGCCATCATCTGGGCAATGCGTGCAGCAATGGTGCGGGCATCTGCCGCAGTATCGGCTTCGCGGATCACATCCAGCTCGCACAGGCCGGGGTAGGTTTCGTCTTTTCTGCCCACCACAAGGCGCTGGCCATCGCCGTAATCAATGCCGCCGAGCCGCCGGGAGAAAAACGTTTCAAAAAAGTAGTTGATCCCCCGGATTACATCCGGCGCACTGCGGAAGTTGGCATCCAGCGCAATGGTGGCCGGTTCCGGGTAAGGTACCGGGGCATCGGCCGGGTAGGGCTGCCACGCCGTCTGCTTGCCCACAAAGACGGAGGGGTCCGCCTGGCGGAAACGGTAAATGCTCTGCTTGATATCCCCCACAAAAAACAGGTTAGAAGCATCCGGCGCGGCAAGGGCAAAGTAGATGACATCCTGCAGCGCGTTGGTATCCTGGTATTCGTCCACCAGCACAGCAGAGTACCGCGCGCTGACGGTGCGGCACAGGCTGGTGCGCTCGTACTCCGGTGTCAGCAGCAGTTCCAGCGTCATGTGCTCCAGGTCTGCATAGTCCAGCACTTTTTCTGCCAGTTTAGCTTCCAGCAGTGTGCGGCGGTACTGCTCCACTGCGCGGACCAGCGCAGCCACAAGCGGGGCGGCGCGGCGGCGGTCTGCCTGATAGTCAGCTGCCGGGCAGAGCAAAAAGTCCGTTCTCAGGGTCGCTATCTGTTTTTTGGCGCGGTCCCGCAGCATATTGGCCGACATTGCCGCTATGTTGGATACGATCCCACCGGGCACCCGCCCGGCTCTGCGCCAGTTATCTGCGTTATCCAGTGCTTCCGGAACGGTGTCCCACGCGCCGTGATCGAGCCGATCCAGCACCAGCAGCATGCGGTCTTCGTCATCCATCAGTACGGCTGTCAGGGCTTTATCCGCCGCCGGGTCCTTCGCTGCAATTTTTTGCGCCGTGCGCAAAAGGCGCAATACGCCCTTGATCCGCGCAGAGGTTTCCCGCAGAACGGCCTGCCCCCACTGGGTCTTTTCCGGTGGGGCATCGCTCTGCCACATTTCAACAAAGCGCTGCAGCGCCTGCGCCGGGTGTGGCAGCGCCTGGGTAAAGTGATACAGTTCCTGTACCGCCCGGCCTGTGGTATCATCCGTCCGGCCGCGGTCATACAGGTCCGCAAAGGCACAGAAGTCAGGATCGGTATATGCCTGTTCCAGCACGGTGGAAAGGGTTTCCTGCTGCAGGCGCACCAGGGTAGCGTCATCCGCAATGGTAAAATCCGGCGGAACATCCAGAGCCGAAAAGTTCTGCTGCACAAAATGCAGGCAGAATGCATCCACTGTGCCGATGGATGCCCGCTGCAGCCGCATCTGCTGGCGGCGCAGGCGCACATCCTGTGGATGCTGGCGAATCTCTGCTGCCAGGCGCTTGGTAATATCCGCCCGCAGCTTGGCCGCTGCCGCATTGGTAAATGTCATGATCAACAGAGAATCTGCATCCACCGGGTGGTCCGGGTCGGTGATCAGCCCCGCCACACGTTCCACCAGCACCCGCGTTTTGCCGGAGCCGGCCGCAGCCGAAACCAACAGGCTGCCGCCGCGGGCCTGAATGGCCGCAGCCTGCGCCGGGGTAAATTGAATTTTCGCTTCCGCCATTGTTGTCTCCTTATCCGGCGTTTTTGCATTTTAAGGTATATCTGAAAGCAAAGAAAATAACGACAATTTTACAAACACAAGACGAATTCCAATGCTTTTTAACACAGAATTCAGCTGTGTTTGGTCGAAAGAGGCTGAATTCTTGACTTTCCAGCTGCCCCGCCGGTTTACTCTGCGCCAAACGGGTTGTCCGGTTTAAGCGGTGTGCGCTCTCCTTCGCCGTCCGCATGACGGCAGACGGTGCGGTACTCACACCAAAGGCAGGGGCTTTTGCCTGCATTGGGCACCAGCGGGGCCGCGTCGATTTCACCGCTGTACAGGTTCTTGGCCATATCGGTCAGCATTCCATCCAGGTGGTCCCGGATGCGGTTGAACTTTTCCCTGTCCGCCAGCCGCGCTTTGGCCGACTGTGCCGTTGGCTCCCCGGTTTTGGCGCTGAAGCTGAGGGGCACAAAGGCACCGGTGCCCCTGGTATCCATGGCATGGTAAATGCTCGGCTCATCCAGCAGCAGTCCTTCCAGCGGGTAGTTCTGCGCCTGCGAAGGTTCTGCATCGTCTGTTTCCGGTCGAATGATATTTTCCGGCGCGGGATCCGCCCACAGGTATTCTACCCCGGCTGCCGTGCCCTGCGAGAACAGATGCCCGCCGTTGCGTTCCAGGGTAAACAGGTAGAGCAGCATCTGGCAGTCCAGGCCGTAATACACTTCCCGCAGGTCAAACTTTTTGCTTCCGGTCTTATAGTCCACCACACGGATGTAGGTTTTGCCGCCCAGTTCCATGGTATCCACACGATCCACCGTACCCACAATACGCACCGTGTGCCCCCTGCCATCGTCCAGCTGAACGGGGTCCACGCGTGGGGCATCCGGGTCATCGCTGTCCGGGCGGTCATCAATGCGCAGCTCAAACGCCACGGGCTGAAAGCCGGACTGCCGCACATCCCGCTGGATGAACCCCAGCAGCCCCACCAGGTTGCGCTGGATCCGCCCCAGCAGGTAGTTCATCCGCACCCCCGCGCCGGGCAGGTTGGCGGCGGTGTATTCCTGCACCAGGCTTTCCACCAGCTGTTCCAGCTGCGGCTGGGTCAATTTGGCAAAGGCACTGCCCTCCCGGCGCAGGGCCTGCTCCAACACCCAGTGGGTCAGCGTACCGCTGATATTGGGGGCTAGTTCGGCTTTCTGGCGCGGGCGCGCCCCCAGCACATACTGCATAAAATAGGCAAACGGACAGCTGATGTACCGTTCAAACCGCGTGGGGCTGATGCGCACACTGGGGCCAAGAATACTTTCCAGTGCCTTGACATTCTCCACGCGGGCGGGCTTGCGCTGGGCGGCGCGCTCCTCGCCGGTCAGACGCTCAAAGAGATGCCCGATAAGCGAGGCGAGCACCTGCTGAAACAACGTTCCACACATGACGGGAAACACAACTTCGCCCGGAAAGTATTGCGTGGCGATGACGGCGCCCGAAGAGATATTGCGCATGCCGCAGGTAAAGCACATGGTGGTCGTTTCGCTATATGGCAGATGCAGCGCGCGGGCGACCAGAATGCCGACGACAAAGCCGCTGATGGCGAAGACCAAAATAAAGAGGGCGACTTCCAAGCGCACCGCGTTCATGTGCAGCACGTACTCACTCATGGCGGTGGAGTTGGAGGCGATGACGCCCATCATCATGAACTTGCAGGCGGGCGAGAGCGCGGGGGAGAGTTTTTCGTGCCCCCATCCGCGCGTGAGCTCGTTGATCACGATGCCGAGAACGGCGGGGATGGCGATCATAAAGGCCATGTTCTGCATCATACTCGGCACGTCGATCGAGACGGTGGCGCCCAGCAGGAGCTTGAGCGTAAGCGGAATCGTCACAGGGGAGATGACCGAGGACGTCAGGATGATGGTGAGCGCGAGCGGGCCGTTGCCGCCGAACATGCTAATCCACATAAAGGCAGTGACTGCCACGGGTACGCTGTACTCGAGCACGATGCCGCAGACAAGGTTGGGGTTGGAACCAAAGAACAGTGAGCCCATGGCATACGCCGCGATGGGGATGAGCACAGCCGAGACAATTAACGCCAAAATCAGATGCAGGGGACGGCGGAGCACCTCGGCCACCTGATGGAAGGTGTTGCTCAGCGCACCTTGGAACGTCATAAAGGCGAAAAGGGCGGGAACGATGGGCTTGAGAACGCCGATCTGCTGGGGAAAGAGCACGCCGAGCGCCACGCAAATCGGAACGATGACCTGCATGTGTCCCGCGAGAAATTTGCCCAGTCCAACCCATTGCTTCATATGCTCTGTGACTCCCTTTGCTCGTGAATCCGTTTTGAATGGATATGCTAGACGCTCGCATGCGTCCGTGCGTCAGAAACGCTCGAATATTTCGAGGCTATTACCGGCAGCGTTTACCGAAACCGCGGCGTGCTGCGGCGATTGGCGTCCGCGCTGCACGGTATAATAAATCCGTTCAACAGATCTGCCTGCCGAAGCGGGCATACACAGAGGACTCATCGCTATGAACCGTGAGAGGTATCGCGGCGACCTGCCCCTATCGAGGGTGGGTGCCTATGTCATCGCTTAAGACGACGCATCGCTGGGCGGTCGCTCAGCAAAACCCCGAGCTCGAAAAGGAGCTTTCGGCTGGCCTGGGCATACCCGGGCTGGTGGCGCGCATTATGGTTGCGCACGGCATTACATCCATCGAAGAAGGTCAGCTGTTTTTGACGCCTTCACTCGATCGCGACTGGGCCGACCCACTCATTATCCCGGGCATGTCGGTCGTTGCCGACCGCGTCGAGCGTGCTATTCGTAACCACGAGCACATCGCGGTCTTTGGCGATTTTGACGTTGACGGTATTACGTCGACCTGCCTGTTGACCGAGGCGCTGCGCACGTTTGGCGCCGATGTCACGCCGTTTATTCCGCATCGCTTTGACGAGGGCTACGGTCTTTCGCGCGCGGCGCTCGACCGCGTTAACGAGCTCGCTCGCCCCCAGCTGATCGTGACTGTCGATAACGGTATTGCCGCCAAGGAAGAGGTTTCCTATCTGGAGAGCCTGGGGATCGATTTGGTGGTCACGGACCATCACGAGCCCTCCGATCAGGTGCCGCAGGGCGTGCCCCTGACCGACCCTAAGCTCGAGGACGAGGGTCCTTCGCGTGAGCTTGCCGGTGCCGGCGTGGCACTCAAGCTGGTGCAGGTCCTGGGCGAGCGTCTGGGCAAGCCGTCGTATTGGCGTTCGCTGATCGAGGTTGCGGCGCTGGGCACCGTGTCCGACATGATGCCGCTGACGCCCGAGAACCGCGCGCTGGTCGCCGAGGGCATCCAGCAGATGCGCGTGACCGCCCGCCCCGGCTATATCGCGCTGGCCGCGCTCGCCAAGGCCGACCTCTCTAGCATTACGGCCGATGGCCTGTCGTTTTCGCTCATTCCTCGCTTGAACGCCGCCGGCCGCATGGCCGATCCCAAGCTGGCGCTCGACCTGCTGCTTGCCCGCGATCCTATCGAGGCAAGCGCGCTGGCGGCCGAGCTCGAGGAGACCAACCGTCAGCGTCGCGAGATCGAGGCGGAGCTCACGCGCGATGCCATGGCAAAGGTCGAGGAGACCTATGATGGCGGTCGCGCAATCGTCGTGGGTGGCGAGGGCTGGCACGAGGGCGTCAAGGGTATCGTGGCGAGCCGTCTGACCAACCGTTATCACGTGCCGGCGCTGCTGTTCTCGATCGAAGACGGTATTGCTCGCGGTTCGGGTCGCTCGGTGGGCAAAGTCAACCTGTTCGACGCTGTCGAGCGCTGCTCCGATCTGCTGATTCGTCGCGGCGGGCATGCGGGTGCGGTGGGCGTGACCATCGAGGCGTCCAAGCTCGACGAGTTCCGTCGTCGCCTTTCCGCCGTGCTGTCCGAGCTTCCCGCCGAGGACTTTGAGGACACCGACGAGGTTGCCGCCACGGTCGACCTCTCCGAGCTGAATATTGAGACCATCGAGCAGATCTCCCGCCTTGAGCCGTTTGGCCAGGGCAATAAGGTGCCGCTGTTGGCGGCCGAGGGCGTGACAATGTGCGATCGCGCCGTGGTGGGCAAAACCGGCGAGCACATGCGCTTCGTGGCGACCGATGGCGCTGCGAGTGTGCCGGCCATTATGTTCCGCGTGCCGCAGATCGATAAGCTCATCAATTGCGATAGCGCCGTCGATTTGGTGTTCGAGGCCGTGGCCGAGCATTGGCAGGGTCGCGTAAAGCCAAAGCTCATGATCAAGGATGTCTTGGTCCGCGATACCACGGTGCCCAGCGTTGACGACCCGGCATGTGAGCTTCGCCGCGGCGTGGAGCCTGCAGACGCTGGTCTTCGTCTGGAGTCCCGCAAGCGCCAAACGCTCGCCCAGCTTTCCTATACCGAGCTGACGCGCTCGCTTATTCAT